>Ga0208246_1000904_pt1 | contig 19401 bp, 15 predicted proteins | sample RifOxyD2_FD_184039 | JGI IMG/M metagenome (GOLD analysis project Ga0208246, IMG submission 184039) | Soil microbial communities from Rifle, Colorado - Rifle Oxygen_injection D2 (SPAdes) | ecosystem: Environmental > Terrestrial > Deep subsurface > Rock core/Sediment | place: Rifle, Colorado... | reverse complement strand
AAAGGTACAGATATACAACACAGCAGGCGAGTTAGTGTATGAAGACGAGAAAGACACGCCGACTGGTGAGATGAGCTGGGATGTAAAGAACAACAAGGCAGAGAACATAGCTAGCGGAGTGTATATGTATATGATAACGAACAATGCGGGACAGGCGAAAAAAGGAAAACTGGCAATTATAAGATAGTGCCTGCCCGCCGAAGGTTCCCTGTCCGCCGAAGATGTGTCAGCAATATGGCGAATAGCTATGATTATTGATGACACGTTTATCGAAGGTGGAAGTGGCGGGGGATTTTGCGATAGTGGGATAGTGGGATAGTGCGATGGTGCGATGGTGCGATAGTGCGATAGTGGGATAGTAGTGGCGAGGTCTTTGACGGACTCATCGTCATTCCCGAATTCCTCAATCGGGAATCCATAGTAGTGGCGGGGTCTCCCCGCCTGTGGATAGAGGATACCCGTCACTGAATCTTTTTTGCCCAACAACTCCGCCAGCCGGCGGATTAGTGGTGGGGGCGGGCAGGATACAGTAGCGGCAGGATTTCTTATTTGCACTTAACGAACTCGGGTAGCAAAGAAATAAATATCAGCAATAATATTTAACTTTTAATTTTGAATTGATGTTATATTATGTCCAAGGAAAGCAGTTTAAAAGCATCTTTTATAGATGGCATTTTTGCGTCATTAATGTTGGGTTTCTCCAGTAATTATATCACACCTTTTGCGATGTTGCTTGGTGCAAATAATTTTAGTATAGGTCTTCTTAATTCCATTCCTCAATTATTCGGATCAACAATTCAACTCAAATCAACAGAAATAGTAAGTTTAATAAGAAGTAGAGTAAAAGCAATAAAGTTAACTGTTTTTTTACAAGCTTTTGCTTTAATAATGGCTTGTTTAGTTGTTTTATTACCTAAAGAATTAAATGTTAGAATATTCATAATATTAATAATATTTAACTCATTGTTTGGTGCTATGGCTGCTCCTGCATGGTTGAGTTTGATGAGTGACACTGCGGATAAAAATAAATATGGAGAATATTTCGCATGGCGAGGTAAAATATTCGGATTTATAGTATTAATAAGTAATTTTGTTGCTGGTTTTTTATTATTTATTATTCCTAATAAAAATATTGGTTTTATATTATTATTCTTGTTAGCAGGCCTGTGTAGGTTTAATTCAGGAATTTATATTGGTAAGATGGATGATATTTCGGTTGAAAATACCGGAAAAGCGGATTTTTCTTATTTGCAATTTATAAGAAGAATTTCCGAAAGTAATTTTGCGAGGTTTGTATTATTTGTTTCACTAATGAATTTTGCTACATATTTAGCAGCCCCATTTTTTACTGTTTATATGCTTAACGATTTAAAATTTAAATATTCTACATATACAATCATTAAATCTGCAAGTGTTTTTGCTGCTTTAATTTCTTTGCCTTTTTGGGGCAGGCTTGCGGATAAATATGGCAATGTGAAGATAATAAAAGCTTCGGCAATATTATTACCAATTGTACCTGTGCTTTGGCTTTTTTCTAAAAACCCGGTATATCTTATATTAGTGGATGCCTTTGGCGGTTATGCATGGGCAGGATTCAACTTAGCAGTTGTAAATTTTATTTTTGATGCTTCATCTTGCGAAGTAAGAACTCGTTGTGCGGCGTATTTTAATTTTACGAACGGAATTTTGATTTTCTTTGGTGCATTAATGGGTGGTTTTTTAGCAATCCATTTGCCTGCCATGATGTTTGGGTCAGTTTTACTTACGCTTTTTCTCATTTCGGGAATAGCAAGACTATTGGTTAATATATTAATGATTAATAAATTTCAAGAAGTTAGAAATGCGGAAAGAATTGAAAATACAAAAATATTCAGCAAGATTTTAGGGATAGATCCGATATTTAATACCCGATGAATTTTTGTCCTCAAGCGAATATGAGTATGTAAAGATTATAGTGTATAGTTGAATCTGTGTAATCTTATTTTCTAAATCTGTACGAGCATATATTAGCAAAGAATGATACTGTGGAAAAAGAAACCACACCCATTCTCCGTAGCACTACAAAGGATGATGGCTTTTAACCCAAGGAGCTTCATTCCTCTCACGGAAAATCAATCTTCTCACACACTCCATTAGATAATGTTATAAGGTATTTCCATAAAGAATGTCGAAATTTTATCCTGCAGCCAGAAGACCACGTTTATAAAGGCGCTAGTGAATGGTCTTCGGGCAGGATTCCGCTCCTAAAATCTTAATGGTAAACTATGGAGCTTTATCCTGCAGCCAGAAGACCACGTTTATAAAGGCGCTAGTGAATGGTCTTCGGGCAGGATTCCGCTCCTAAAATCTTAATGGTAAACTATGGAGCTTCATCCTGCAGCCAGAAGACCACGTTTATAAAGGCGCTAGTGAATGGTCTTCGGGCAGGATTCCGCTCCTAAAATCTTAATGGTAAACTATGGAGCTTCATCCTGCAGCCAGTCCCACAAAAAGTCGGGACGGGCAAGCAGGACTGCGCTCCATGCAGATTCATTTGCAGTATGAATCTGCATTTTTCTAACGGGATAAAAAAAAATAAAAAAAATAAAAAAACGCTTGACAAACTACAGGTAGTATGTTAAAATCAATTTGGCAGAACAAGTTGTAGTTGGTGACGGCTATTTAGTGCCAATAATTTTAATGTATACAACATATAGTATCTGTGAAAGGTGGGTTATAGGGGTCTCAATGAACTCTATAATCCGAAACTATGTATAATAGGTATATATGAAATGTCCTTTTTGTGGGTGGAATGATTGTGATGTCAGCGATACCCGCCATATAGAAGAGAGTTCAATTATAAAACGAAGAAGGGAATGTATTCGTTGCAAAAAAAGGTTTACCACGTATGAAAGAATAGAAATCCCGCCCCTTACGGTAATTAAAAGCGACGGAAAAAGAGATCCTTTCAATATAGAAAAACTAAAAAGAGGCATAAGAATGGCCTGTGTTAAAAGGCCGATTGCAGAGGATGTTATAGAAAAAATAATTAGTGAGATAGAAATGGAATTGCAGGATTTCATAATGGAAGTTCCGTCAAAAACTATAGGTGAAATGGTGTTGAAGCGATTAAGAAAAATTGATGAAGTGGCGTATGTTAGATTTGCTTCAATTTATAGAAAATTTGATAGTGTTGATACTTTTTTAAAAGAGTTGGAAAAATTAAAAAGAAAAAATAGATTTTAACAATTTTGATTACACGGATTAACAGCAAGATTACACAGATTAGAGCTATTAGTTGAATCTTTGTATTTACCTTAAAGGGATTCTATTAAAAATGATTTTGTTTTAATCAGTGTAATCGGTGTTAAAAATCTGTGTAATCAGGTTCTATGGAGGGTATTGTGGAAAAAGAAGTTTGTGAATCCGGTAGTTGTTCGTTGACACAGGAAAAAATGGATTTTATTAAATCCAACGAAGCACTTAAGACAACAAAACATCATGAGTTTAAGACCGGAATAGGAATAAAAATATTTAGTAAAAAAGAATGTGATATTTGTAAGACAACTATAGAAAAACTCAATATTTTTTTATCAAAATTTTCAAATAAACCTAATATTATTCACTATGATTTTGATACGCTTGACGGTTTAACCGAAGCAGCGGTGAATAGCGCATTTGATGTACCTACTATTTTAATTGAAAAAGATGGCGTTGAAATTAAAAGATGGGGTGGTAATACTCTGTCATTACTGGATAAGGAAATAGAAAATGTTTGTAGCTGATTATATCGAAACATCTCTTTTAGATTGGGAAGGCAAGATATCATGTGTTTTATTTTTATCAGGTTGTAATTTTCGTTGTCCCTGGTGTCAAAACAGAGATCTTGCATTAGGCAAAATTGAAAATAGAATCTCGGTTGTTGATATTATTAAGAAATTTAAAAGTAAAAAAAACTGGATTGACGGATTTGTAATCACGGGCGGCGAACCTACGGTAAATCCTAATCTGAAGAAAATAATTACAGAGATTAAAAATAACGGATTTAAGGTAAAGATTGACACAAATGGTTCAAATCCTGATATAATCAAAAATTTAATTTATGAAGGTATTATTGATTGTGTTGCAATAGATATAAAAACTTCACTGGATAAGAGTAAATATAATAATGCTTGTGGCATAAAAGTAGATTTAGATGCGGTTGAGCGAACAATAGATATGTTATTAAATGTGGATAAATCTGTAGAAGTTATGTTCAGGACAACCCTTGTTTCAGGCATAGTAGATATTGAAGATGTAAAAGAAATAGTTAAGAGAGTAAAAGATAAAAAATATTATATTCAAAAATTTATTTCAAGAAATACCTTAGATGAAAAATATTTAAATATTGAAACTTATAGTGAAGCAAAAATTCAAGAGATAAGAAAGATTGTTGATGAGAAAAATATTAAAAGGGTAGTTGTGGGGTTATAGGGTTATAGGGTTATAAGATTCTAACTCTAAAAACTTTTTTATGTTGCAAAGGTTTTAAAGCCAGGGAGATATGTTATGAAAAGTTGGTTTAGTTATGTTAAGAAGGAAGATAATAGGCTTGAAGCGTTTGATGAAAGTAAAATCATTGCTTCTGTAACAAGGGCAAGCCGGGAAGGCGGTTCGGAGAATAAGGAGACAATAAACAAAATTGTCAGGGATATATTAAAGATATTGCGAGGCAGTTATCTCCCAGGAGAAACAATAATAACACAAGCAGTAAGTGATGCTATAGAAAAAGCCCTTATAGAAGGTAGATTTGAATCAACATTTCATGCATATCAAAGAAGACGTATTGAAAAAAGCGAAATTCGTAAAAGATTAAAAGTTGCAAAAAGAAAAGAAAAAGCCGATTCAACAGACCTCTCGCTACTTGTTCAGGCAGAAGTTGAAGAAGAGACATCTTTTTGGGATAAGACAAAAATAGCCGATGCTCTTGTAAAAGAGGCAAAAATCTCACATTCTGATGCCAGACAAATTGCATGCAATGTTGAAAAGAGAGTTATATCAGCCGGGGTTAATAAGATAACAACCTCTCTTTTAAGAGAACTGGTAGATAACGAGCTTTTGGTTTTGGGATATTCTTCGAAAATAAAAAAACAGGCATCAATAGGTATTCCTACATATAATTTGGAAGAAATTATATTTTCAAAAGGTAAAGAAAATTCTAATATTGCAGAACATAATCCTGAGGCTATAAATTTAGCGATAGCAGAAATAACTCTCAAACAATATGCACTGAATAATATATTTTCAAGGGATGTCGCTGATGCACATTTGGAAGGACGCATTCACATACATGACTTGGGATATCCTACCAGGGTGTATTGTTCAAGTCATTCACTTGAGTATATAAAAAAATACGGATTACAGTTAGAAAATCTTGAAATAATATCTTCACCTGCAAAACATGCAAGAACTCTTACTGGACATCTCAATACCTTTCTTGCTTCAATGCAGGCATATTATGCAGGAGCCCTTGGTGTTGGTTATTTGAATATATTTTATGCTCCTTATCTTGTAGATTCAAGTTATGAAGAAATGATTCAGGAAGCCCAGTATTTGATTTTCTCGCTTTCACAATCTGCTTTTTCAAGAGGCGGACAGGTTTTATTTCTGGATGCTAATATTCATACGGGTATTCCGGCGTATCTTAAGAATGTGCCTGCAATCGGTCCGGGCGGTAAATATACCGGCAGGACATATGCTGATTATGAAAAACAGGCGCAGATGTTTGCTATGGCGCTGCTTGATGTATGGAGAAAAGGTGATAAATACGGGCATGTATTTGCTTTCCCTAAATGTGATTTACATGTTAATGAGGAATCTTTTTCCGACCCCAGACAAAGAGAAATTCTGGATTATGCTTGCTTGGTTGCATCGGAAAACGGAACTCCATATTTTGTTTTTGACAGGGATGCTGTAACACTGTCGGCATGTTGTCGTCTACGAACCAAGATAACAGACAATTACATGATAGAACATCCGGAATCAATGCGTTTTTGCGGTTTCCAGAATGTTACTATTAATCTTCCTCAGGCTGCTTATCGGGCGGGAAGAGGAAATATTGATAAGTTGTTTGAAGAAATAGCATACGATATGGATTTATCCATTAAGGCACATCTACAGAAAAAGATTTTTATTAAAAAACTTATGGCGGATAAAAATATGCCGCTTTATCAATTGGGAAAATCGGCATTAGATGAAAGACCGTATGTTGATCTTGAAAATTCAACATATATAATGGGCATGTTGGGGCTCAATGAGTGTGTTCAGCATCTTGTGGGCAGACAACTTCATGAAAACGACGAAGTTTTTAAATTAGGTCTGAAAATCGTATCTTATATGTATTTAAGAACCAAGGAATACGAAAAAAAATATAATCTTAGATTTGCTCTTGAAGAAAGTCCTGCTGAATCGGCTGCTAGAAGAATGGCAAAGGTGGATTTACAAAGGTTCCCGCAGGCAAAGGAAGTTATAAAGGGTGATATAAATAAAGATGAATACTATTATACAAATAGTATTCATTTCGCAGCGAATGCTCCAATAGGTTTGATAGATAGGATAATAAAACAGAGTCAATATCATACTTTAATAGAGAGCGGTGCAATAGTACACGCGTTTATAGGTGAAGAAAAACCGCAACCGTCATCTATATTCAATCTTATTGAAAAAACATGGAGAAATACAAAGTGTGCCCAGATAACAATCTCACCCGAGTTCACGGTTTGTAATGATTGCCACAGAATGATTCGCGGAATAAAAAGTGATTGTGCAAGATGCGGTTCCGATAGTGTATACGGGATAACGAGGATTGTCGGATATTATTCAAGAATATCCAATTGGAACAAGTCTAAAAAAGGCGAATTGAAGGACAGGCATAAAGGTGAATATAAAGTGGAGGAAAACAATGCAGGTGAAAGTATTACGGTTACAGAAAAACATAAAACTTCCCCAATATCAGCATAATGGCGATTCTTGTGTTGATTTAATAAATGCCGGTGAAGATATTTCAATTAAACCTTTGTCAAGGCATCTTATTCCTACAGGTTTGAAGGTTTCTATTCCAGATGGGTATGAACTCCAGGTAAGACCGAGGAGCGGATTGGCAATAAAAAAAGGTATTACAGTATTAAATACGCCGGGAACAATAGATTCAGGTTACAGAGGAGAAATTTGTGTTATTATATATAACAGTTCTAACGAAACAGTTGAAATTAAAACCGGAGAGCGGGTTGCACAAATGGCCCTTTGTAAAGTAGAAAAAATTTCTTGGGAAGAAGTTGATGATTTAGATATAACAGTTAGAAGTGAAGGTGGATTTGGTTCTACTGGTACTCACGGTTAATCCTGAATCACTCACTTTGTTCGGGTTAAGGGTGAATCTCATATAAATATAGTATAGGACAAACCTTTAAAGCCAAAAAGTTCCAATATAATTTATTAATATTGTAGGAGGAAAGTATGCCGTTTTTTATTGGGAGAGATAGGGAAGCAAGAAGGGCGTATGGATTTGACGAGATAGCACTTGTACCTTCAACAAAAACAATTGATATTGAAGATGTAGATGTTACAACGAAAATAGGAAATTATGAATTGAAAGTTCCTATTTTAGCTTCTGCAATGGATGGAGTTGTTGATGTTAATTTTGCAATAGCGTTGGGAAAGCTTGGAGGTCTTGCGGTATTAAACTTGGATGGTGTACAAACTAGGTACGAAAATTCCGAAGAAGCAATCGATAAAATAAGAAAAGCTTGTGAAATAAAGGACAGAAAATCCACTGAAATTATTCAAAAAATTTATGAAGAACCGGTAAAAGAGAAGCTGATTTCAAAAAGAATATCCGAAATAAAAAAAGCAGGTGTCTTAGCTGCTGTTTCAACGATACCTAAAAACGCTGAGAGATATTCAAATATATCTCAGGAAGCGGGTTGCGATGTATTTGTAATACAATCCACGGTTACTTCTGTAAACTTTATATCGAGCAGACAAGAAAAAGTTGATTTAAAGAAAATATGCGGTTCACTTAAAATTCCGGTAATAATAGGTAATACCGTTACATATGCAGCTACACTTGATTTAATGGAAACCGGTTGTGCAGGAATACTTGTAGGTGTTGGACCTGGCGCTGCATGTACAACAAGAGGTGTCTTGGGAATAGGTGTTCCTCAGGTAACCGCGATAGTTGATTGTGCATCTGCACGAGATTTTTATCTCAAAAAAACTGGTAGGTATGTTTCCATAATTGCAGATGGCGGCATGGTTACTGGCGGTGATATATGTAAAGCATTTGCATGCGGTTCGGATGCAGTTATGATAGGTTCCGGTTTTGCACGTTCCGAAGAATCTCCGGGCAAGGGCTATCATTGGGGTATGGCAACAAGTCATAAGAATCTACCGCGAGGAACCGGTATTCATGTTGGATTAACTGGCAAACTGAAAGATATACTCTTAGGACCCGCAAGAACCGATGATGGGACTCAGAATTTAGTTGGTGCGTTACAGACAAGCATGGGTTCGCTTGGGGTAAGAAATGTTAAGGAAATGCAACTTGTGGAGATAGTTATAGCACCCGAAATAAAACACGAAGGTAAAATAATGCAGAAGATGCAGCGTGTCGGAATGGGTAAATAACTCAAGGCAGGTGAGAGCGTATAGAGGATAGGGAATAGAGAATAGTATAAGGTATTTATTCTTGTTACTAACCCCTAATCTCTAATCTCTAACCTCTGAATTTAAATAATGATAATAATACTAGATTTTGGGTCGCAGTATACGCATTTAATAGCACGAAGAATCCGTGAAATGAACGTATTTTCAGAGGTTCTTCCATATAATGCCGATATAGCCGAAATACTTAAAAAGGAACCTTCAGGAATTATTTTATCAGGCGGACCTGCATCAGTAATGTCAAAAAGTGCACCTACATGCGATGATTACATTTTCAAACTTGGAATTCCCATTTTAGGTGTATGCTATGGAATGCAGCTTATTGCAAAGATGTTCGGAGGCGAGGTTGTAAAAGGAAGCTTACGTGAATACGGAAAATCAAAATTATTTATAGATAAAAAAGATATATTTTTTGATAAGACCCCAAAAAATTTCAATGTATGGATGAGTCATTCCGATAGAATAAAAACTCTTCCGAAAGGATTCACTAAAATAGCGCGTTCAGAAAATATCAATTGTGCAGCATTTGCAAATATCGAAAATAAAATTTATGGTGTTCAGTTCCACCCGGAAGTGGTTCATACCGAATTCGGTAAAAATTTGCTTAATAATTTTGTTTTAAAAATTTGCAAAGCAAAAAGGGATTGGGATTTAAAGTCATTTGTAGAAGAGCAGATTGAAGAGATAAGAAAAAAAGTCGGAAATTCCAATGTAATATGCGGAGTCTCTGGTGGAGTTGATTCGTCAATTGCCGCAGTAATAATACATAAAGCGATAGGTAAAAAACTAGTGGCAATTTTTGTTGATAACGGACTTCTAAGAAAAGAAGAGGGTGAAAGGGTAAAACATGTATTTCAAAAAGAATTTAAAATGAATATGCGTTTTGTTGATGCAAAGGATATATTTTTAAAAGAACTTGAAAGTGTGGTTGATCCTGAAAAAAAGAGAAAAATTATAGGAAGAGTCTTTATTGAAGTGTTTGAAAAAGAAGCTAAAAAAATTAAAAATGTAAAATTCTTGGCTCAGGGCACTCTTTATCCGGATGTCATAGAATCGCTGCCCGTAAAGGGTCCATCTGCTACAATAAAATCGCATCATAATGTCGGTGGACTTCCGGAGAAAATGAAACTTTCTCTTATTGAACCGTTGAGATATCTTTTTAAAGATGAAGTTAGAATTATCGGGCACAAATTAAATGTTCCTGACGAGCTTGTTAACAGACAGCCGTTTCCCGGTCCGGGTCTTGCAATAAGGATTATGGGCGAAATAAATGAAGAGAGATTAAATATATTAAAAGAAGCAGACTGGATTTTAATTGATGAAATGAAAAAATCCGGTTATTACTATAAGGTCTGGCAGTCATTTGCGATACTAATTCCTGTTAAAACAGTCGGTGTTATGGGCGATGAAAGAACTTACGAAAGTGTAATAGCTGTCAGAATCGTTGAGAGTTTGGATGGTATGACAGCCGACTTTACAAAAATGCCGTATGACTTGCTTCAAAAAATATCAACAAGAATCGTGAACGAAGTAAAAGGCGTAAACAGAGTTGTTTATGATATAACATCAAAACCGCCCGCAACAATAGAATGGGAATAAAATAAGGGGAAATTAAATAATGAATAATGGAAACATACCGGTATTTTTAGTTGAAGGGGAAACATTACCTGAGGTTTGGGAAAAGGCGATATTAAAAACATGGAACGAAGGTGCGCAGGTAAAAACGGAATATGATAAACCGGGCGATTCGCCAAGCAGGGATTGCACTATGATAATGGTTTGTCAAAACCCGTTTAAAGAACCAAGAATACACAGGTGTTTCCCGGCAGGACTGGATACTCTTGAGATATACAGGCAGGAAGTTGTTGACGGTATTCATGACCACTGGATAAATCCTGCCGAGCATAAATGGACATATACTTATCACGAAAGGATATTTTCTTATAAAATAGAAGGAAAAGTTATAAATCAGATAAATTATATTATTGATAAACTTTCAAAAACCTCTTATTCACGCCGAGCACAGGCGATAACATGGAACGTGGGGTATGACCCGCAAACATATGATCCACCATGTCTTCAGAGAATATGGTTTAGAATGTTGGAAAATGAGAACAAAGAACTTGTTTTAAATATGAATACAAACTGGCGTTCAAGAGATGGTTACAAAGCAGCATTTATGAATATATTTGCCTTAACTGACTTGCAAAGAATTGTTGCAGACAAAATTTCAAAAAATATAAACAAAAAGGTAATAGTTGGTAGATATACGGATATCGCGGACAGTTTTCATATTTATGGTAGTTATTATAAAGAATTTGAAGGATTTATGAAAACGCTTGAAAAAAGAAGTTTTGAGGAACGGACTTGGGATAGCGAATATGCTGAGCCGATATTTGAAGAAGCTAGAGAAAAACTTAGAAAGGAGACAAAATAATAATGGATGCAAAAAAGATATATAGTGGTAAGGTTCGGGATGTATACAAAGTTGGAGAAGATAAATTACTTATTGTAGCAACAGACAGGATTTCTTGTTTTGATTTTATACTTCCGACTTTAGTTCCTGATAAAGGTAAGATTTTAACAAAAATTTCAGTTTTCTGGTTCAATTATTTAAAAGATATAATTGAAAATCATTTGATTTCATCTGACATAAATGAAATATCCAAAATAATTCCTAATGATATTGCGAAAGATTTGGGTGGTCGTTCAATGCTTGTTAAAAAAGGAAAACGTGTTGATATAGAAGTAATTATTCGTGGATATTTGTCAGGAAGCGCCTGGAAAGAGTATCAAAAATCCAGTAGTGTTTGTGGTATTAAATTACCCATGGGATTGAAAGAATCTGAAAAACTTCCGGAAATAATTTTCACACCATCTACGAAAGCTCCGGATGGTGAACATGATATAAATATAACTGAAAAAGAAGCAGAGAAAATTGCAGGTAAAGATATTATTAAGATTATTAAAGAAAAAAGTATTTTAATATATAAAAAAGCATCTGAGTATGCATTATCAAAAGGGATAATAATTGCAGACACTAAGTTTGAATTCGGAATTGTTGATGGTAAAGTAATATTAATAGATGAAATATTCACACCCGATTCTTCAAGGTTCTGGGACAAGGAAAAATATTTGCCCGGCAAATCACAGGAAAATTTTGACAAGCAGTTTGTCCGCGACTATTTAATTTCTATAAACTGGAACAAGCAACCGCCTGTGCCGGAACTCCCGAAAGATATTGTTGATAAAACCAAGGCAAGATACCTTGAAGTTCAGAGGAGATTATGTGAGTAATTACAAGATTTTAATTGAGCATAAAGAAAATGTTTTTGATGCCGAGTCAAAAAGAACTAAAAATGACATTATAGATTTAGGCATTAAAGGTATAAAATCAGTTAAAGTTTTCCAGATATATGAAATTAAGGGTGATATTTTACTACAAGAAATTGAAAAAATATCTAATGATTTATTACTTGACCCGATAACTCAAAATATAATTATAAATCCTGATTCTAAAGATAGTGGTGTTTCAGTTGAGGTATATTATAAAAGTGGTGTTACCGATGCAGTAGCTGATACGGTAAAATTTGGTATTAAAGATATGAATATCAATAAAGAATTGGATGTTCGCACCGGTAAGAAGTATTTATTAAAAGGTAAATTATTATCGCAAAATATAAAAAAAATAGCAGAAAAAATTCTATCAAATACAGTTGTGCAAGAATATAAAATAGAGACAGGGAAAGCGTTATAGGGTTATAGAGTTTTAGGGTTGTAGGGTTGTAGGGTTATAGGTTTGATAGAATCGTGATATTGCGCGATTGTGCGTTAGTGGGATAGGATAGGATTTTTTATTTAATAATTTAACATATTCTATCGCACAATCTCCCACCACTTCCGCCACTGATGCACCGGCGGACAGGAAATCTTCGGTGGGCAGGCACGACCCCGCTATCGCACACTTTTAAAAAGTCAATTAACTCTAGAAACTTAATGAACGCTATGAACTCTATAACTAATAGATTTTATGGTTGACGTCAAGACTATTGATATTTTAAGCGCAGACGAAGCTCAGCTTCAAGAGATGAGCAGGAAATATCTTTTATCCCTGAATCTTGAAGAAATGTTAGTTGTACAAAAATATTTCAAAGATTTAGGCAAAAATCCGACTGATGTTGAGATTGAAACTATAGCTCAGACCTGGTCGGAACACTGCAAGCATAAAACACTTACAAGTTCTATTGATTTTAATTATACAAAGATTGGCGGCAAGCCGCAAAAAAAGTTTTATAAAAATCTTTTAAAAGATACAATATTTAGAATTACAAAAGAGTTAAATAAAAAATGGTGTATCTCAGTATTTCAGGACAACGCAGGAGTTATAGAGTTTGATGAAAAGAATGCGGTTGCTTTTAAAGTAGAAACACATAATCATCCTTCCGCGATAGAACCATATGGCGGTGCAGGTACCGGTATCGGTGGAGTTATCAGGGATATTTTAGGTGTCGGGCTCGGTGCAAAACCAATAATGAATACCGATGTTTTCTGTTTCGGTCCCGATGATTATCCTCAGAAAAAAGTTCCGAAAGGCGTTTTGCATCCAAAGAGAGTTTTTAAGGGAGTTGTCTCGGGTGTTAGGGATTACGGAAATAGAATGGGAATTCCTACTGCAAATGGTACAATATTATTTGACGATGGTTATGTTTTTAATCCGCTTGTATATTGCGGAACGGTCGGAATTTTACCAAAAGATAAGGCATTTAAAAAAGTTTTACCCGGTGATATAATTTTAGCGGTTGGTGGGAAAACAGGTAGGGATGGTATTCACGGAGCAACGTTTTCTTCGCTTTCTCTTGACGAAAATGTATCATCCACCGTTGTTCAGATTGGGAATCCAATCGTAGAAAAAAAAGTTTTGGATACAATGCTGATTGCAAGAGATAAAAATTTATATAATGCTGTAACCGATTGCGGTGCAGGCGGTTTCTCTTCGGCAATCGGCGAACTCGCAATATTTTCAAACGGTGCAAAAGTGTATCTTGAAAAAGCTCCACTGAAGTATAAAGGGCTTCAGCCCTGGGAAATATGGATTTCGGAAGCACAGGAAAGAATGGTTTTTGCGGTACCAAAAAACAATTTGGAAGAAATTTTAAAAATATTTACTGATGAAGATGTGGAAGCCACTGTTTTAGGCGAATTTAACAACACAGGAAAACTTGAGGTTTTCTATGATAGCAAAATAGTATGTTCTTTGGATATGGAATTTCTCCATGATGGAATACCAAAACGTAATAAAGTTGCGGTCTGGAACGAAAAAAAATCAACTATCAAAAAAATAAAAAGTAAAAATCCTGCAAGTAGATTAAAGGAAATTTTATCATCGCTCAATGTTTGTTCCAAGGAGTGGGTTATACGGCAATACGACCACGAAGTTCAGGCACAAACAGTTATAAAACCCCTGGTTGGAATAAAAAATGACGGACCTTCAGATGCTGCTGTTTTGAAACCTTCATCAGATTCTGAAAAAGGTATTGTGGTCTCAAACGGCGTAAATCTCCACGGGAAAAAAGATGCATATTCAATGGCTGTATCCGCAATAGATGAAGCACTTAGAAATGTGATAGCAGTTGGAGGTAATTTAAAAAAGACGGCGCTTCTTGATAATTTTTGTTGGGGTGCGTTGGATACTCCGGAACAAATGGGTGAAATTGTAATGGCGTGTGAAGCGTGCTATGATATGGGAAAAATTTTCGAGACGCCTTTTATTTCCGGAAAAGACAGTTTGAATAATAAATACAAGTTGGGTTCTAAAACACTCTCAATACCACCGACATTGCTAATTTCGGCAATTTCAGTTATTGATGATATAAAAAAATGTATTACAATGGATTTAAAAAAATCAGGGAATCCTGTTTATATAGTTGGAATAACTAAAGATGAAATATTACCCAAGGTTGACTTTGTAAATGCCAAAAAACAAATGAGTGCCTTGCAAGAAGCAATAGAACAAGAAACTGTAGATTCCTGTCATGACTGTTCAGAAGGCGGAATATCTGTGGCGTGCAGTGAAATGTGTTTTTCCGGCGGGTTAGGTATGGAAATAGACCTGAGAGACGTCCCAGTTGAGAATATAAAATCGGATGAAACAATACTTTTTTCAGAATCAAATAGTAGGTTTATTGTTGAAGTAAAAAAGGAAAAAGAAAATGAATTTAACAAAATTTTAAAAGGTACTAATTTTTCAAAAATTGGTAAAGTTATTATAAACAAAAAATTTATTGTAAATGGGATTAAGAAAAAATCAGTAATTAACTCCGATATATCAGAGTTAAAAAACAGTTGGCAGAAGAGATTAGGTAATTATGATTAAAAAATTTATTTTTGTAACGGGCGGTGTGGTTTCATCTTTAGGAAAAGGTATAACGACAGCATCTATCGGGATGCTTTTAAAGAGCAGGGGATTAAAAGTAAACGTAATGAAGATTGATCCTTACTTGAATATTGATCCCGGCACAATGAGTCCTTATCAGCACGGAGAAGTATTTGTTACAGATGATGGCGCCGAAACGGACCTTGATTTAGGTTACTATGAAAGATTTTTGGATATAAATATGTCCAAATTAAATAATTTTACCGCCGGTCAGATTTACGAATCTGTTTTAAGAAAAGAAAGAAACGGTGATTATCTTGGCAAGACGATACAGGTAATTCCGCATGTTACAAACGAAATAAAATCGCGGATAAAAAAAGTTGGTGAAACAGCAGAAATAACTATAGTAGAATTAGGCGGAACTGTCGGAGATATAGAAGGACTTCCGTTTTTAGAAGCAATAAGACAAATGAAAATAGATATGGGAAGGGAGAATGTATTATATGTGCACTTGACTTTGATTCCCTATATCAAAGCGGCCGGAGAATTAAAAACCAAACCGACACAACAATCAGTTGGAAAACTCAGGGAAATAGGAATAGAGCCGGACATAATAATAGCAAGGTCCGAAAAACCGCTTAACGACGATTTAAAAGGAAAGATATCACTATTCTGTAATGTCACTAAAGATGCTGTAATGGAAGAAGTAGATGTAGGTGCGGGAAATATTTATGCTATACCGCTTATTTTGAAAAATCAGGGATTAGATGAAGTAATACTTAAATATTTAAATGTAACTTCCAGAAAACATGATTTAAAGAAGTGGGAAGATATGGTTAAAAGCAGGAAAAAATATAAGACAATAGTTGAAATTGCAATCACAGGGAAATATACAGGGCTTAAAGATGCATATAAGAGTATATGTGCTGCTTTGATACATTCCGAATATGCAAACAAAACAAATGTAAAAATAAAATATGTTGATGTTGAAAGCAAATCATTGAGCGATGATTTAAAAACAGCGGACGGTATAATTCTTCCAGGTGGTTTTGGTGACCGGGGAATTGAAGGAAAAATAAAAGTAGCAAAATTCGCAAGAGAAAACAATGTCCCGTTTTTAGGAATCTGCCTCGGTATGCAGTGTGTCGTTATTGATTTTGCAAGAAATGTATGTAATTTAAAAAATGCAAATAGTTCTGAGTTTGATAAAAACACTCCATATCCTGTAATAGATTTTTTACCAGGCCAGTGTGATGATACCGAGAAAGGCGGTACGATGCGTTTAGGCAGTTATCCTTGTATTTTAAATAAAAGTTCCATTTCATATAAAGAATACAAGAATGTAAAGATATCGGAAAGACATAGACACAGATATGAATTCAACAATAAGTATAAAAAAACACTTTCGTCAAAAGGTCTTCTAATCGCTGGACAGAACAATGATTTGGTTGAAATAGTCGAAGTAAAAAATCATCCTTGGTTTATAGCTACTCAATTTCATCCTGAATTTAAGTCAAGACCATTAAATCCGCATCCGTTGTTTGCTGGCTTAGTAAGGGAAGCGTTGATTTTTTCAAAGAAAAAATCAAAAGGGAAAAGGTAGCCCGCCACTTCCGCCACTACAACTTTGGCGGACAGGGAACCTTCGGCGGGCAAGCACTACCGCACCATCTCACGATTCTAAAACGTATGAATAAAATCAAAGTAATAGTTTTACGAACTGCGGGTACAAACTGCGATATTGAAACAGCAAACGGATTCAAACTTGCTGGGGCTGAGCCGGAAATTGTTCATATAAACAGATTCCTTAGAAAAGATGAAACTTTTTCTGATTCTAAGATTTTAGCGATTCCAGGTGGTTTTTCGTATGGTGACGATATCTCAGCGGGAAAGGTTTTTGCAAATAAGTTGAAATATAAACTTAAAACTGAAATAACAGAATTTATCAAGAACGGAAGGCTTGTAATTGGAATTTGTAATGGTTTTCAGATACTGGTAAAATCCGGATTCTTTCCGTTTATATCAGATAATCAATCAGTAACACTTACAAATAATGACTCAGGAAGATTTGAATGTAGATGGGTATATTTAAAGACAATGAAAAGTATTGCAAATAAAATATGGACAAAAGAATTGCCTGATATAATTCAACTTCCTGTTGCACATGGTGAAGGAAAGTTTGTTTGTGAAAATGATACATTAGAAAAAATAAAAGAAAAAAAACAAATAGTTTTTAAGTATGTGGATGAAAATGGCGATAAGAGTGGTTTCCCATATAATCCTAACGGCTCAATTGAAGATATTGTAGGAATTACCAATCCGGAAGGAACTATATTCGGTTTAATGCCTCATCCTGAAAGATTTGTAATAAAGCAGCAATATCCTTTTTGGACAAGAAATAAAAACATAGAACCATATGGGTTAATGATATTAAAAAATGCCGTTGACTATGCAAAGGGCAATTTATAAAAAAAACGATTATACAGATTTCTAAAGGTTTGGTTTAATCTGTGCAATCAGAGTTTTTTTGGTTAAAAAAAAATTATGTGTGGAATATTTGGTGTATATAATAATTCGGAATCTGCAAAATTAACATACCTAGGACTGTATGCATTACAGCACCGTGGTCAGGAATCTGCTGGTATAATATCTTCAAACGGAAAAAAGTTTTTTAGTAAGCTCGGAATGGGACAGGTTTCGGAAATATTTAATAAAGATGACTTAAATTATCTTAGAGGGTCTAATTCAATTGGTCATGTCAGGTATTCTACTGCGGGTTCAACATCTTTGCTAAATGCCCAGCCATTATCTATAAAATTTGTTGGGGGTAATCTTGCTATAGCGCATAACGGTAATCTATGTAATGCAAAAAAATTAAGAGACAAATTGGAAAAAGAAGGTTCAATATTTCAAACTTCTTCCGATAGCGAAGTAATACTTCACTTATTAGCAAAATCAAAGAAAAAAAATATAGAAGAAAAAATAGCGGATGCATTGACCAAAGTTGAGGGTGCCTATTCATTATTATTCATATTGGATAAAAAAATAATTGCAGCAAGAGATCCGTATGGTTTTCGGCCGCTTTGTATCGGTAAATTGAAAAAATCATATGTTGTTTCTTCTGAGACCTGTGCATTTGACATAATAAGTGCAGAATATATCAGAGATATTGAACCGGGTGAAATTGTTTCGTTTCATAATGGTAAAATGCGTTCCATAAAATTTTCTCAAAATAAAAAAAGAGCGTATTGCATATTTGAATATATATATTTTGCACGTCCCGATTCCAAGGTTTATGGAAAATCGGTTTACAGCATAAGAAAAAATTTAGGCAAACAACTGGCGAAAGAATCTGATGTTGGTGCTGATTGTGTGATATCAGTTCCTGACTCAGCAAATGTTGCAGCAGTCGGATATGCAGAACAATCAAAAATTCCTTTCCAAATTGGATTCATAAGAAATCACTATATAGGACGAACGTTTATCGAGCCGAAACAGGAGATACGCGATTTCGGAGCAAAAATAAAATATAATCCCGTAACAGAAACTCTAAAAGGGAAAAAAATCGTTGTTATAGATGATTCTATCGTAAGGGGTACAACAAGTAGAAAACTGATAAGAATGTTGAAACATGCAGGGGTGAAGGAAATACATCACAGGATAAGTTCGCCGCCTATTAAATGTCCTTGTTTTTATGGTATAGATACGCCTCGGAAATCCGAATTGATAGCAGCAAATAAGTCAGTTGAAGAAATAAGAAAATATATCGGAGTGAATACGCTTCACTATCTATCAATAGATGGTTTGGTTAAAGCGACCGGAATGAAAAAAGAGGATTTTTGCCTCGCTTGTTTCAATAACTGTTATCCTGAAAAATCCCCAAGGAAAGCAAGCAACGGTAAATCCTGTTAGCCCCGTTAGAGATGCGTTTGTATGTTAAATATATGAAATTAGGAATAAAGGTAAATAAATATCTGAAAATTTTGTCGATAATAAACGGAAGCGATAATAACGATTCCTATCTCTAACGGGGTTGAAGGAAATATGAATATTCTTGTAATAGGTTCGGGCGGCAGAGAACATGCGATAGTATGGAAACTGTCAAAAAGCAGTAAAATGAAGAAAATATACTGCATTCCCGGCAGCGGCGCTATTTCTAAAATTGCGGAATGTGTAAACATCAATATTCTCGATTTTGAAAAAATATCTGATTTTGTCTTAAAGAATAATATTGACCTGACAATAGTGGGTCCTGAACTTCCGCTTTCTGAAGGTATAGTAGATTATTTTGAAAATAAAAAATTGAAAGTTTTCGGTCCGGATAAGAGAGCGGCACAATTAGAATCGAG
>Ga0208246_1000903_pt1 | contig 19403 bp, 14 predicted proteins | sample RifOxyD2_FD_184039 | JGI IMG/M metagenome (GOLD analysis project Ga0208246, IMG submission 184039) | Soil microbial communities from Rifle, Colorado - Rifle Oxygen_injection D2 (SPAdes) | ecosystem: Environmental > Terrestrial > Deep subsurface > Rock core/Sediment | place: Rifle, Colorado... | reverse complement strand
TGTTGAGGATGCAACCAAAGCGTTGAACGCTTTGGTGCGAATGCGCAGTGGTGTTGAGGACAAAGACGGGAGCACGCTCATGGAATCAGTATTCAGTCCGAAAAATCCAATCCTCAAATTTAATAACCTCGCAGATACATCGGATGTAGATGAGCAAAAAGGATTCATGATGATGTTCGGTGGAGCTGTCGCAGGATTGCGCAACCCGCGTGCTCACAAAATTATCAAAGACGACCCAGAAATGGCATTGGAGTTTATCGCATTTATAAGTCTACTCGCGAAGTTGGTAGATAAAAGCTCAAAATAATTATGGAAACTAAAAATGTAAAATTTGTTGTTTTCGTTCCGCTCTCTCACGCTGACGCTGTGCGTCAAGCTCTCGGCGAAGCTGGAGCGGGTAAAATCGGAAATTATGACTTCTGCTCGTTTTCTTCTCGTGGCACAGGTCGTTTTCGTGGAAACGAAAAAACAAACCCATCAATTGGTAAAGCTGGGAAGTACGAAGCGGTTGAAGAAGAAAAAATTGAGGCGATTGTGCCACGAGAAATTTTGAAAGAAGTTATTGAAAAAGTAGAAAGCGTTCATCCGTATGAGGAAGTCGCTTTTGATATTTATCCATTGGAAAACCTATGAACATCTTAATTTTTGGTGATAGCATAACTTGGGGCGCATACGATCCAGAGCAAGGTGGCTGGGCTACTCGCCTACGAAATTATTTTGAGGAAAAAGATAATGACACAGATGTTTACAATCTTGGTATTTCCGGCGACACCACAGCCGACTTGCTCAACAGAATTGAAGTTGAAGCGAAATCGCGCGAGCCGAATTTGATAATTTTCGCTATTGGAATCAATGACGCTCAATTTATTCACTCTACAAACGGCTTGCGCGTTTCGCTTGATGAATTTCGGCAAAATCTCGCAAAACTTCTTTCTATAGCCGAGAAATTTACAGAGAAGGTTGTTTTCGTTGGCTTAACAAAAGTGGATGAATCAAAAACTACTCCTCGCCCGTGGAAGCCCGACAAATCATACACCAACGAAAACATTAAACGACTAGATAACGCGATTGAGAAGTTTTGCGAGGACAAGAAGCTGAAATTCATCTCAATGGAAAACGTCGTTGGAAACGACGACCTTATTGACGGACTTCATCCGAACGCCAAAGGACATATCAAGATTTTTAATCGGATGAAGTCCGAGGTAGAATCAATGCAGTAGCCGCCAATTTTTTCAAAAAAGAAAGCCGAAGCCCGCGCGGATTCCTCCCCAGACCCCTCCTCCGCGCGGGCGAGTCCGAATTCCGCACCCCGCCACCATTCCCCCAGAAAAATGAGGCGGGGTGCGGTCAGGAGTTTCGTTCAAAAAAGGTTCGCGCAAATGCTAGAATAACACCACCAGTTCGGAAAAGTATTTATCTTTAATTTTAATTGATTATGTCCTTCGAAGATTTTCGTAACAACTTATGCTTTGCTATCTACTTCCCTTTTGCGGTCTATAAAAAGCATATCAACCCGCCCAAAAAAGACGACAAAAAGTAAAAAACCTCCATTGGAGGTTTTTTACTTTTTGTCGTCTTTTTTTGTCTAATTTTCCACGCTCGTGCTCGAGGCCCGCAAAAGGGCGTCTGCCTGAATTAGCACAGTATTGTCCTCAATCAGGCCCCGATTGTAAAGCCAGGCCCGGACTGGCACGCCGTTAACATTGACGTCTTGGAGCAAGAAGCCCAAAATTCCCCCTAAAGCAAAAGTAAAGATTAGCAAAACCATCACAATGGGCACCACCACCCCGACAACCCCCAGACCAACAAACCAGCTTTTGGTCCGACGAGAAATAGTCGCCACGCTCGAATCATTCGTTTTAATTTTCTTTAATTGCAAATAAAGACTGTAAATAAAAGAAATTTGAAAAGGCAGGAGAAAGACTAACACAATAACTAAACGGAAAAAATTAGCCCATTCGCTAGCCACATTACGACTAAAATCAACCGGATTTTGATAAGAAAACAAGCCCAATATCCCCATTAACCCAAAAGAAATAACACTCATCAATAAACCTAAAAAGAGACTACGGCCCAAAATCGGCCACCAATAATCGCGAACATAGTTGCGACTTTTGACCAGCGCCCGCAAGCCTCGCTCCCCCTCGGCAAAGAAAATAATCACCGACAGAGACAGCCAAACCGATAAAATAATCCCCGGAATAATAGCCAAAATATAACCCCCCAACATTATCACCGCCACTAAAATAATCAGCCACAAAAAACTAAAAAATTTCTTTGCCCCTTTTTTATAACAAACCAAAACTTCTTGTTCCGAACCATCCACCATCGCCTGGTAAATAGCTAGAACTGCAAAAATCATAGCCACAAAACCCAAAAAGGTAAAAGTGCCACCCCAGAAATAAGTGACGGAAAAAGAATGTAAAATAGTAGCCACTAAGTAGAAAGTGATCGGCAAAGCGACAATCCCGCTAATGACTTTAAAGCGTCGGCGATAGTATTTGAAAGCATTTTTGATCGTTTGCCAGACGGGAAGCATCTGGGCTTTTAAAATTATTTCGCTATCCATAGAATATAAAATTAAGTTGGTAATTTTTTGATTTATTTAAAATCTAACGGGCTTTCATCGCCAGAGTAATCAGATGGTCCAAAAAATCTGAATAGTTAACTCCCACTGCCAACAAAGCTTTGGGTAAAAGAGAGGCGTCAGTCAAACCGGGCAAAGTATTGGTCTCGAGAAAATAAATCCCCCGCGGTGAAATAATAAAATCAGTGCGAGAATAATGACGCAAACCCAAAGCTCGATGGGCAGTTAGAGACATTTCTTGAATGGCTTTTTTTTGCTCGTCACTAAAGTTACCGGGACAAACGATTTTATGGCCGCTGCTATATTTATCTTGATAATCCCAAACATCGGCTCCGACTGGTCTCAAGATTTCCGTTGGAAAAAGCGGGTATAATTCCTGCCCGCGCAAATTTTCCACCACCCCGCAAGTCGCCTCGCGCCCCTTGATATATTCTTCCACTAAAACTTTATCGCTAAATTCCAAACTTTTCTCAATCGCTTCAGCTAATTCGTCGATATTTTTAGCCAGATACAGACCGACCGACGAGCCCCGATCGACTGGCTTCACCACCCAAGGAGGAGAAATCTTATTGAAAGTCTGACTCGCGGATTGTTGGCTGTCGGCGCCTTTTTGAATCTCCAATCCCACCGGAATTTTAATCCCCGCTTTGGCCACGGCTTCTTTCGACAAAATTTTATTCATCCCCAGAGCAGAAGCCAGGTGGCCGGAACCAGTATAAGGAATTTGTAAACGATCAAAAAGATTCTGAATCTGACCATCCTCACCAAACTCGCCGTGAAGGGCAATCATGGCCACGTCAATCAACCCAGCTAGACTATGAGGATCAATCGGTAGACCATCGAGATGCCAGAGGCCAGCTTTATCGATCAGGATATCCCGAGTCTGATATTTATGTTTGTCGAGATTTTTCAACACCGAAGATCCGGTCCTGAGCGAAACCTCATATTCATGGCCAATGCCACCGCGAATAACACCGACTCGAAGCATATTTTTAGATTAAAAAAATTATTTAAGAAAACTCGCCACTTTTGTCACCACATCATCGAGAGTAAAGTTGGCTTTAATGAGAAAGTCGTTAACCCCAATCGCCTTGGCTTTTTCAATGTCTTCTCGCTGGCCAAGATTGGAAAAAACGATAACTGGTAGAGCCTTAGTTTCCCCGTTGTCGCGGATTTTTTGCAAAACTTCATAGCCATTGAGACCAGGCAGAAGCAGATCCAGCAAAATAATATCCGGTTTGGCTTTTAAAATACCAGCCATTGCTCCCTCGCCATCCGGCGAAACAGCCACCTCGTAACCCTCTTTTTCTAGCCGTTTGACGGTCAGAGAACGGAGAAATTCATCATCTTCAACAATAAAAACTTTTTTTGCCATATTTTTTACTAAATTACTTAATCTAATAAGTATATACTATTTTTGCTTCAAGGGTAAGACTAGGTAAAAAGTCGTCCCCTGGCCGATGGTACTTTCAAACCAGACCGAGCCGTGATGTTTTTCGATGATATCTTTGACTATATATAAACCCAAACCAGAACCGTCCGGCTCCACCGACACCGCCCCAGTCGAACGGAAGAATTTTTGGAAGATTTTTGGTTGATCATTCGGGCTAATGCCAATCCCGCTGTCTCTAACAGATAGTTCAATATTATGATTGACTGAGTTTAAGTTTTTGTCGCTAATAGTCACCGTCACCTGGCCGGCGATAGGAGTATATTTGATGGCATTATCCACTAGATTTTCTAGTGCTATTTTAATCTTACTGCGATCCGCCATAATCGGTGGCAAAGCGCCAGCCGGTTTGGCCACCGTCAAATTTATTTTTTTGCTACCGGCCGGCGAAAAAAACTCTGCCGCCACTTCCTCGACCAAAGCCGAAATATCCACCGGCTCGAGAGTCAACAAATCAGCAGTACCATCTCCTTGAAGATCAATATGAAGGAGATCATTAACAATCTGAATCATTTTTTGGGTACTATCGACCCCTTTATCAATAAATTCTTTTTGCTCGGCGCTGATCACTCCCAGCTGGCCAGCTTGAAGCATATTGAAAGTCCATTTGATACCGGCCAGCGGAGTCCGAAGCTGGTGAGTAGTGACTGAAACAAATTTGCTCTTGGCATTTTCCAATTCACGCAACCGGCGATTGGCATTGATTAATTCGAATTCCTTGGACGACAGCGCCCGAGTAGTGGCGGCCAGATCCTGATTGGCTTTCTCTAGCTTATCAATCTGAGTCGCTTTAAATTTGGCTTCATGGATCAGAGCGGAAACATAACTTTTTTTATTTTGGAAAAACCAGCCCAAGACAAAACCAATGGCCAACAAAAAAGCTGGCACGAGAACAGGGGCCACAGCGGAGTTCAAGAGTGTCTCGAGAGACATTGGTCGAATTATAACATTTCAAAAACCGGTCTGCTACATTTTAAGGCGATCTTTAGCTGACAAAACGTCGAGTTCTTTTTTGGCGATGATAATTTATGGCAAAACGATGGGCTTCAGCGTTAACAGCCACGATGTCTCGATGATAATCGCGAATAATAGCGCTATCCCCGAGTAATTTTTCGGCTTTATGTTGTTTATTTTTAGTCACTGCTACTACCTTGATCGACAAATTTGCTAAAGTGATGATTTTTTCGGCGACTTGACGAATTCGTTCATCACCATCAACCACGATGACGTCTGGCATAGTCCAATCAGTATGAGCCAGACGACGCTTTAAAATTTCGGCCAAATTAGCCAGATCATCAATCGCTACTTTGTCAGCATTTACCTGCCCAAGTTTTGTCTGACAAAATTTAGGTAGGTGAATCTGCGTTTTATCCGCGTTAGCTCCGCGTCCTGTAATTTTAAACCGCCGATAGTTGGCTGGCTGAAGTTCACCATTTTGCCAGACCGTCATCGCCCCAACCGTATCCGCGCCAGAGAGATGAGCAACATCATAAGCTTCCAAACGGATAGAAGCTAAATTATCAACTTTTTTTTCGCTACCAATCAAAGCCACATCTTGGATATGATTGAGAGCAAAAAGTTCTTTTTTTACGTCTCCCGCTTTTTCAAACTCCTGTTTTTTAGCCAAAATTTTCATCTCTCGCTCCAATTTAATTCGCAAACGATCTACCTGTCCGGAAAAAAACATTTTTAAACGAGAAATAATTTTGCCATAAGCGCGAGCCGAAATTTCGCCAGTGCAAACACCTGGGCACAAACCCAACTGCCTATTGAAACAAATTCGGCCACTTTCCGGTATACCCTCAAAAGTTTTGCTCGGCCCTTTAACTTTTTTTGCAACAAAAGTTCGGCGGGCCGGTAAAACTTCATAGGGCAAGCAATTATCTCGAAAGGGGAAAATCTTCCGCACCAGACCGAGAGCAATTTTTAAATCTTTTCCGGCCGGAAACGGGCCAAATTGATACTTAATATTTCGAATAATATTTTTCTGCGTTTTGCCTGCGTCTAGCCTGCGTAAGTTTGCGTTTTTTAGGTCTTGGCCTCGTATCACTAAAACTCTCGGCCATTTTTCCTTGGTAATGACAATATAATTATAACTCTTGTCATCTTTCTCTTTAGCATTATATTTTGGTTGATATTTTTTTATCAAAACGGACTCTAGAATCAGCGCTTCTAAAACCGAACCGGTCGGCTCCCAAGTCAGGTTATTGGCCTCGGCCAGCATTTTCACTAGCCACGGCCCTCTAGTCTCCCCCAAATCACCAGCAAAATAACTCCGCACCCGATCGCAGAGCGACGTAGCTTTGCCTATATATAGTATGTTCTGACCCTTCAAAAAACGGTAGACACCAGGATTATCTGGCAAATCATACTTTTTTAAATCATTAAAATTCATTTTTTATTTTTTCTTTGGTTTCACCGCGTCCAGCACTCGTTTTAGATATTTGGCCGTGTGGGAACCAGGAGCATAAGCCACTTCTTCTGGTGTCCCCTTCGCCACCAATTTTCCCCCCTCATTTCCTCCTTCCGGACCGAGATCGAGCAAATAGTCACAATTTTTTATTACCTCCAGATTATGTTCGATCACCACCACCGTATGACCGCGATTAACCAAAGCGTGCAATATTTCCATCAGTTTTTTAACATCTTCAAAATGCAAACCGACGGTCGGTTCGTCGAGAATATAAATCGTCCGCTCGATTTGTGGTCGATAAAGTTCGGAAGAAATTTTCACTCGTTGAGCTTCCCCACCAGAGAGGGTCGTCGCTGATTGACCGAGCTGGAGATAGCCGAGACCGACTTCATTGAGCGTTTTCAAGCGATCATAAATCGCGGGGATATCCTCAAAAAAATCCAAAGCCTCCTCGACCGTCATCTGTAAAACTTCGCTGATATTTTTCTTTTTGTAAGTGACTTCCAGTGTCTCTTTTTGATAACGCTTACCGCCACAAATATCGCAAGGCACATAAACCGTCGGCAAAAAATGCATCTCCACGGCAATCTGACCGTTACCCTGACAAGCTTCGCAACGACCACCAGTGACATTAAAAGAAAAGCGAGATGGTTTCCAGCCACGAGTCTGAGCCAAAGTAGTCGAAGCAAACAGATCACGAATAAAAGTGAAAGCACCGGTATAAGTGGCCGGATTGGAACGCGGGGTTCGACCGATGGCGGACTGATCGATCATTACTACGCGAGAAATATATTCCGCTCCACTGAATTCCTGACAATTAAAAATCTCATTAGTCCGATAGCGACGATCCAGTCGGCCCTGGAGATTTTTATACAAAATTTCATAGACAAAAGAAGACTTACCGGAACCGGAGACGCCGGTAATACCGACAAGCTTACCCAAAGGCAGATCAACATTGAGATTTTTGATATTGAAAATATGGCCACCGCGGATTTTGATGGCGCCTTTTTCACTGGTTCGACGTTTGGCCGGCATCGGGACTTGTTTTTCCCCGCGTAAATAATCAACGGTCAAGGAATTAAAATCATTCTTCTTGGCCGTCAATAATTTTTCCGTTTTGTCCGCCACCACAATCTGGCCACCGCGGACACCGGCACCCGGACCGATATCCACCAAAAAATCAGAAGCGTAAATCGTATCTTCGTCGTGCTCCACCACCACAATCGAATTGCCGAGATCTCGAAGATCAAGCAAAGTTTTGATCAAGCGATCATTGTCGCGACTATGCAAACCGATGGTTGGTTCATCGAGGACATACAAAGTGCCGACCAAACGCGAACCCAGTTGCGAGGCCAGACGAATCCGTTGAGCTTCCCCACCAGAGAGGGTGTCGGCCCGGCGGTCGAGAGCTAAATAATCTAGACCCACATCTAATAAAAATTTTAGACGGGCTTGGATTTCTTTTAGCACGACGGCCGAGATAGCTTTCTGACGAACGGCTAATTTTAGATTTAGAAAAAATTTATAGACTTCACCGATCGGTAAAGCCGTTAAGTCGACAATATTTATGTCACCGATCAAAACATGCAGGGCTTCCGGACGCAATCGCGCTCCATGACAAGCAGCACAAGGATCACTGCCAAAGAGATGCTTGGTACCGAGACCGTGACAAGTCGGGCAAGCCCCATAGGGTGAGTTAAAAGAAAATAACCGAGGCTCGATTTCCGGATAAGAAAAACCGTCGTTAACACAAGCAAATTTAGCCGACAACAAAAATTCCTCGTCAGCGACAACGACGCGCACCAGACCTTCTGATTCAGTCAAGGCTTTTTCTACGGCTTCGTTGAGCCGTTCTTTGGCGGAGTCTCCGATCGCTTGGCTAACAGCGGTTCCCACTTTTGATTCTTTTTTTGTTTGACTGGCAGTTAAAAGTTCTCCCACGGCAATAGCGTCGACCTGAGCATCGATGTCGTGTTTTTTAGTTTTAGCTAAAAGAATTCGCTCGCGTAATTTTTTCTTGACCCCATCGACTCGCACCAGCGAATAACCTTTTTCCAACAAATCATAGAGTAGTTGATAATACTCGCCCTTGCGACCACGAACCATCGGGGCATAGATTTCTACCTCGCTAGTATCGGTGATTTTTTTCTCGGTTAATAAATCAGAAATTTTTTCTTTAATAAAATTGATGATTTCTTCCGTCGACAATTTTTCAATCTTGGCTCCACAAACTAAACAATGGGGCGTGCCAATGCGAGCGTATAAAACGCGGAGGTAATCATAAATTTCAGTGATCGTGGCGACCGTCGAACGTGGATTTTGGGAGCGAGATTTTTGATCGATAGAAATAGCTGGGGACAAACCAGTGATCTCATCGACGTCTGGTTTCTGCATTTGATGTAAAAATTGGCGAGCATAAGCGGACAGCGATTCCACATAGCGACGCTGGCCTTCGGCAAAAATGGTATCAAAAGCCAGCGAGGATTTGCCAGAGCCAGACAAGCCAGTAAAAACCACCAGTTTGTTCCTGGGAATTTCGAGATCGATATTTTTAAGGTTATGAGTCCTCGCACCTTTAATTTTGATCAAATCTTCAGACATAAGTGTGCTATTATAACATGTAAATCAGAAAAAATATAGACACTGCCATACGAGACGAGGAGTAGTCCCTGAAGCAAAAAAAACACCGTCCCCCGAATGTGTCGGGTAAGGGGGACGGTGCCGCGGAAGAAGAGATAGCGTCAGCAGACACTATCGACTATATGACTATAGCAAACATCTTCCAAAATAGCAAGCTCTACCCAAATTGGATTAATCAGCGTTTACCCTGTTGAGTAATTTACTTTGGCAAATTTAAACAAATAACTTTTTCTGATTTAATCAGAAAAAGTTATTTGTTTATACCCTACAGGGTGAATCTGCGTTGGTCTGCGTTTAGTCCGCATTAGTCAGCGCCCTAATCTCATCACGGAGAATGGCCGCGGTTTCAAAATCTAGTTCCTTGACGGCCTCAGTCATTTGTTTTTCCTTGGTTTTAATTAATTTTTTCAAACCCCGCTTGTCTAGACCAACCGTTTCAATCGCCAGCAGATTCGCCGCTACCTGGGCTTTTTCCGCCGACATAGTAGCGGTGATATCATGAATTTTTTTAATTATAGTCTGCGGAGTAATGCCGTGTTTTTTGTTATAAGCTAGCTGGATAGTTCGCCGACGATTCGTTTCGCTGATTGCTCGCTCCATCGAACCCGTTACTTTGTCAGCATAAAGAATAACTCGTCCGGCCACGTTACGAGCGGCCCGACCAATGGTCTGAATCAATGACACTTCGGAACGCAAAAAACCTTCCTTGTCGGCATCGAGGATACCGATGAAAGACACTTCCGGCAGATCTAAACCTTCGCGCAACAAGTTCACGCCAACAATACAATCGAAACCGCCATGTTCACTGCCCTGCCGAAAACTAGTGAGAATTTTGATTCGTTCGAGAGTCTTGATATCACTATGTAAATACTCGGCTTTAATCCCCTCTTTTTTCAAAAAATCACTGAGATCTTCCGACATCTTTTTTGTCAGCGTGGTGGCAATCACCCGCCGACCAGCAGTGATTTCTTTTTTGGCTTCAGCGATAAAATCTTTAACTTGACCCCTATACCCCGCCATAGGCGGGGTCGGGCGACCATCAGACTCTTTGTCAAAAGAGTCTGATGGTTTAGCCGGATAATCAGTCTTTATTAAGGTCTGACCTTGCTGTTTCTTATTAAGGTCGGACCTTAATAAACTAACCACTGGTCGGACTTCGAGGGCTGGATCGGTTAGGCCGGTGGGACGAATAATTTGCTCGACCACCTTGGTCGAATGTTGCCGTTCATACTCCCCCGGCGTGGCGGAAGTAAAGATCACTTGACCGACGGATTTTTCAAACTCCGGAAAGCGGAGGGGGCGATTATCAAAAGCACTCGGTAAGCGAAAACCGTTGTCCACTAAGGATTTTTTACGACTAGCGTCACCGGCATACATACCGCCAATCTGCGGAATCGAGACGTGGGACTCGTCGATAACCGTCAGAAAATCTGGCTCTTCGATGGTCTGCGTTTGTCCGCGTTTGTTTTGTGCTTGCCCGCCTAAGTTTTGATTTTCAAAATTTTGGCGGGTAAGTCTGCGTTTTTTGGGAAAATATGACAATAAAGTTTCTGGTGGTTCACCGGCTTCACGGCCCGAGAGATGGCGGGAATAGTTTTCGATACCGTTACAATAACCAACCTCACGGATCATCGCCAAATCATAGTTGGTTCGACGTTTGAGGCGATCAGCTTCGAGTAACTTGCCTTCTTTATTAAATTTTTCTAATTGTTCGGACAGCTCAGTTTGAATCACTTTGATCGCTCGCTCACGATCGGCTTCGTTGGTAATAAAATGTTTGGCTGGAAAAAGAAAAAATGATTCGTGACGAGCTTGCTCAGCCCGAGAGATAACATCGTATTCGATAATCGCTTCGATCCCCTTCTCACCCAATTCAAAACGAATAATCTGACGGTCACCCGGAGGCATCACTTCGACGGTGTTACCGAGGGCGCGGAAAGTGCCGGAATTGAGATCGGCAGTGGTTCGTTCATAATGGATGTTAACAAGGTTCAGTAACAACTCTTGGCGACTAATGATTTGTCCGCGAGACAACTGGAGGTGACTTTTGCGATATTCGTCGGGGCTACCCAAACCATAGATACAGGACACCGAAGCGACGATAATCACATCCCGACGAGTGAGCAGGGCCTGAGTCGAAGCATGACGAAGGCGTTCGATCTCTTCGTTGATACTGGCGTCTTTTTCGATATAAGTATCGGAGTGGGCGATGTAGGCTTCTGGCTGATAGTAGTCGTAATAGGAAACAAAATAGTGAACAGCGTGATTAGGAAAAAAGTCGCGATACTCTTGAGCGAGCTGGGCGGCGAGAGTTTTGTTGTGGGCAATAACGAGAGTCGGTTGATTATTGGCAGCGATGACATTGGCCATGCTAAAAGTCTTGCCAGAACCAGTGACCCCGAGCAAAGTCTGGAAACGCTCACCTTTTTTTAGTCCAGCCAAAAGACCGGCGATGGCCTCCGGCTGATCTCCGGCGGGTAAAAAAGGAGAAACTAGGTTAAAAATTGGTTTAGTCATGTTCAGTTAAAAATTGCACGTCTCGCCCCGTAGCAAACCGAGTTTTTACGAGGTTTTGCTTCTGGGGTCGCCGGAGGGTTCGAAGGGAGAAACTAGATTGAAAATTTTCTCGGACATTATTGAAATTTAACACAAATACACAAATAGTAAAAAAATACCCGACCAAAGTAAAACCGCCCTGTGGAAGGGCGGTTGAAGAGAAACTGGGACAGACTCTGTGTCACATAAAGACCGCATGGCCTCTTATGACGATCGTCGTCTTTCTCCCCCCTCGAAACGCCTCGAACCAAGTCGAAAGGTCTCTTTCATCTTTCGAAGAAATTGACCCTGCCTCGACCAATGAGCCGAGCCGAGAGAGGAGAGGGTCGGGGTCGCTGGCCTCAGAAAGATTCAATAGTGTCTCCTCCTCACTTGAAGAAATCCTCCCCCGTCGACAAAGGAGAAACAGCTTTCCCATAAACAACAGCTGGGCTCTTCTGGGTCGAGAGATGGATCCAAAAATTAACCCTATCTCCTCCTTGTTAGGTGGAACCCCGTTTTGAAGCTCTGTTATGAGAGCCCCAATTCTTTCAGGTGTCATATCGACTCCCTCCCCTTTTTGCCTAGAGAACACACTGAAATTATATTGCCTTATAAGAAACGTCTTGTCAAACTTTTAATTTTTATATCTAGTCAAAAATTCTTGCTTAAATTCCGCAAAATTTTCATCGAGAATCGACTGGCGGATTGCTTTAACCAAATTAACGAAAAAATACAGGTTATGAATCGAGGCCAGAGTGGCGGCTAACATTTCCTTGGATCGAAAAAGGTGGGCCAGATAGGCGCGAGTAAATTTGACCCCTCCATCGAGTCGGGGCGAGCAGACATAACATCCGCAACCTTCTTCAATCGGAGTAAAATCAATTTTGTAAGTGGCGTTGTTGATATTGATCCGGCCAGTGGTGGTGTAGAGTGAGCCGTTGCGAGCTTCACGAGTCGGGGCGACGCAATCGAAAGTGTCGGCGCCATTTTCCACGCCCGTAAAAATATCTTCGACCGCGCCAATACCGAGCAGGTGTCGCGGTTTATCTGGTGGTAAATTCTCGCAGACCCAGCGCACAGCCGTGCCCATATCATCCTTATCAAACGAACCACCAATACCGAAACCGTCAAATCCGCCAGTTGGCAGACCGAGGCTAGCTAAAAACTTCGCACTGGACTGGCGCAGATCCTGATGGCGTCCACCTTGGACGATACCAAAGAGAGCTTGCCCACCTAAGTTTTTCTCAGAAAAATTCTGGCGGGCGAGTCGCAAAGTCGATTTGAAGTCGGACTTCGGACTCCCTTGAAGTCCGACTTCGGTATCCAGATTCGACTTTGCACTCAGCCTCTCGTGCTCTGCCAAACTCCGCTCGGCCCATTTATGAGTTCTCTCCAGCGCTTTTTTCTGATAGTCATAATCAGCCGACGGCGCCGTGCATTCGTCAAAAGCAAAAATAATATCAGCACCGAGATTATGTTGAATTTGGATTGATTTCTCCGGTGTCAGCCGATGCTCGCTACCATCGATATGCGACCGGAAGGTCACACCATCATCATCAATCCAGGCTAATTTAGTATTATGGTTTCCTCCCCAGTGTGACCCTAGAGAATTCTCTCCCATCTTCCCCATGTCGGACGTGGGGGAATCTTTACCGACAGCAAATTTGGTCAAGCCACCTTCACCACCATGCCTACCGGCAGGCAGGAAAGCGGCGCCGAGAGAGAAGACTTGAAAACCGCCAGAATCAGTAAAAGTCGGACCAGACCAATTCATAAAATTCTGCAGACCGCCGGCTTTGGCCACCAGCTCATCGCCTGGTTCGAGGTAGAGATGATAGGTGTTAGCGAGAACAGCTTGAGCCCCTAGATCGCTAATTTGTTCTGGAGCGAGAGATTTTACCGTGGCTTTAGTGCCGACCACAATAAAAGCCGGTGTCTCGATGTCACCATGCGGAGTTTGAATTACCCCGGCCCTGCCCAGACCGTTGGCTAATTCTTTTTCGATTTGAAAATTAAAATCTTTCATCATTAAAATTTTTTACCTAGGTGCGTCCTATGTAATAGTTAAAATTAGGATATCTTTTTTAAAAAAGAGAACTCCCGCAGCCGAATTGGTTGCAGGAGCTTGTGCGGGAAGAGGAAAATTCCGACTACGAGGCCTTCTTTGTTGGGACGACGACCCCAATTTCATCGGGGCGGATCGGAACCGCTCGAGTAGAACTTCCGTTACCATTGACCTGACGATAGAGATTTGGTAGCACCGTTCTCAGCTCGAGAGCCATAACGCTAACCACGTCTATCCCTATCCGGTCGGTGCCTCTTGGAAAATGCCTTTTTCTCATAATCTACCCCTCCGTTTTGGTCAACCACCATGATCGACCACCTCATCCGTGATTCATTATATCACAATTCACCCAAAAAGCAACAAGAGTGGAAAACTATTAGGACACAAGGTTGGTTGGGGTGCCAGAGATATAACCTTTGATATCTTCCACACTGGTATCGAGAATGCGACGCAGAGCCTCCCAAGTATTAAAAGCGTTGTGGGGCGTCACTATCACATTGGGCATATCAATCAGCAGATGATCAGCCAATACGGCTTTAAGATCGTGACCTTCAAGTTTGCCCGCTGACAGGGCGTTGAGCTCGTCTTTGATCACACCCTCTTCTTCCAAAACATCGAGCCCTGCACCAGCCACCTGACCAGAGCGGAGAGCTTCCACTAGAGCCATAGTGTCAACGAGGGCCCCGCGAGCGGTGTTGACGAAATAAACTCCTTTTTTCATCTTGGCAAAAGCCGAGGCATCGATCAGATGATGGTTGCTTTCCATATATGGCACGTGCAAAGTAACTATATCAGAGGTCGTCAGAACTTCGTCTAACGGTAAATAGACATATTTCATCTTGGTGGCATATTCAGCGTTTGGCTTTGGATCATAGGCCACTACCTTCATATTAAAACCAGTGGCGATTTCAATCACATTGCGACCAATCCGACCGGTCCCAATCACGCCCAAAGTTTTACCATTGAGATCAAAACCTCGCAAGTTATCGAGAGAAAAGCTACCAGTCTCGCGAATCCGATCAAAACTCAAATAAACTTTGCGGGACAAGTTGAGCAACAGGGCAAAAGTATATTCAGCCACCGTCTCCTCGCCATAGCTCGGGACATTGGCCACGACCACTCCCCGACTTTTGCACAAATCTAAATCAATATGATCAAAGCCGGTCGAGCGGGTAACGATCAATTTTAATTTCGGCAAATGATCGAGCACTCGAGCGTCAATCACTGAGTTAACAAAAACCGAAATAATTTCAAAGTCTGTTTGCTCAGATAAATGTTCAGCTGACAAAATACCGTCAATCATTTCTACCTCACCTAAAGCGGGCACCTTATCTGCACCGCCGTCGCCAAGACTATGGAGGTCAAAGAGATAATCTTTCTCCCATTGTTCGAGTTCAAAAAAACCTATTTTCATCCCGTTAGAAATAGGACGCGGACGATTGTCCGTTTCCTACGTTAATTAATTTAGCTGTTAAAAATAATTTGATCATGATTATTGTTTTTCCGTGGCGTCCGCTATTTCTAACGGGATTCATCATTACTTTCTTCTAACTTGCCAATAATCTCAATCGTTTTAATCACCGAATCTGGATTGAGCGACATACTGTCGATACCCTCCTTGACCAAGAAGTCAGCAAAATCTGGATAATCAGATGGCGCCTGACCACAAATGCCAATATACTTTCCCTTGGCTTTACAGGTCCGAATAATCTCACTGATCAACTTCTTCACCGCGGGATCTTTCTCGTTGGCGATACCACTGACAATACTCGAATCACGATCAATGCCGAGAGTGAGCTGGGCCAAGTCGTTGGAACCGATCGACATACCATCAAACTCCTGGAGAAAATCATCAGCCCGCAAAATGTTGGCTGGGATTTCGCACATGACATAAATCTTCAAACTGGCATCTTTGGCTCGATCGAGACCGGACTCGGCCATCACTTCGATCACTTTCGCCCCCTCCTCGGGAGTACGACAAAAAGGAATCATCGGGATAACATTGGTCAAACCAAATTCTTCGCGAACGCGTTTGAGAGCCTGACATTCCAGAGCAAAAGCTTTCTTAAATTTAGGATGGTAGTAACGACTCGCCCCCCGCCAGCCAATCATCGGGTTCTCTTCGGCCGGTTCATAGAGCTCGCCACCAATCAGGGTGCGATATTCATTAGTCTTAAAATCAGAAAAACGGATAATCACATCGTGGGGCGCAAAACCGGCGGCAATCCGCGCGATGCCCTCGGTCAATTCATCAACATAATATTTGGTTTTGTCTTCATAGCCGACGGTTAAAGCTTCAATCTCTTTGACGATTTTCTGAGTATCTCGATCGCGGGATTTTTTTAACTCAGCGAAATCGAGCAAGGCGTTCGGGTGAATTTTAATATAGGAAGTGATAATAAACTCCAGACGGCCCAAACCAACACCTTTGATCGGCAATTTGTGATAACGAAAAGCTTCGTCCGGCGAGCCAACGTTGACCATAATCTTGGTCGCAATAGACGGCAGTTTATCCAAACGATGTTCAATGGTGGCAAAATCTAATTTACCAACATAGACCAAGCCCTCGGCACCAGAGGAACAATCAACGGTCACCTCCTGACCAGTTTTCAAAACTTTTGAACCATTACCGCAACCCACGATGCAAGGCACGCCCAGCTCTCGCGAGACGATAGCGGCATGACTAGTGCGACCACCTTTGTCGGTGATGATAGCTGAGGCCATTTTCATAATCGGCTCCCAATCTGGATCGGTCATCTCGGTCACTAAAATTTCTCCCGGCTTAAAATCACTCAAGCGATCGGCACTTTTAATAATTCGGACCGGGCCGGAAGCGATTTTGGACCCAACCGAAGCCCCTCTGACTAAAATCTCACTCGTGCCTTTGAGTTTGTATTCGAGATAGGCGTTTTTGTCCTCAGTAGCGTGGATAGTTTCTGGTCGAGCCTGAACAATATAAAGCTCATTGCTTTTGCCATCCTTGGCCCACTCAGTATCCATTGGCTGGTAGCGATGGTGTTTTTTGGAAAAATATTCTTCGATTTTAGTCACCCAGGAGGCGAGCTCGGTAATCTCCTGGTCACTCAGGGCATAATTATCGCGATCAGTGACTGAAACTTTGGCTTTGACGGTGCCATGACGACCGTAGACTAGTTTGATATCTTTAGGCCCGAGAGTTTTAGACAAAATCGCATTGTGACCGGAAGCCAGAGCCGGTTTATAGACAATATATTCGTCTGGCGTCACCATCCCTTTGACAATCATCTCGCCCAAACCATAGGAAGCATTGATCACTACCACCTTATCAAAACCGGTTTCCGTATCGAGAGAGAAAGCCACGCCACTACAACCCACGTCGCTATGGACCATTTGTTGGACGCCGACCGACAAAGCAATGTCAAAGTGAGAAAAGTTTTTGTCGACTCGATAAGAAATCGCGCGGTCAGTAAAAAGTGACGAGACGCAGAGTTTGATCGACTGCTGAAGTTCTCTTTCGCCGACAACGTTGAGATAAGTTTCCTGCTGACCAGCAAAAGAGGCGTCAGGCAAATCTTCGGCCGTGGCGGATGAGCGGACGGCGACATCGAGTTTTTTTACGCCAGCGGACTGGCTTAATTTCTGATAGGCTTCCAAAGCCACTTTTTCTAGCTCAGGTGGCATCTTCGTCTTTAAAATCAAACTGCGGACAGTTTTACCCCGTTTTTGCAAGTCGCGGAGGTTGTGCGTGTCGAGACCGTCGAGAGCTTGCTTGATGCGATCCTTTAGTCCAGTTTTTTCTAAAAAGTAACGGTAGGCATAGGCGGTAATAGCAAAACCGTTTGGCACGCGGATGCCGAGCTCGGTCAAATTGGAATACATTTCACCCAAAGCGGCGTTTTTCCCCCCCACCAGAGGCACGTCTTCGATGCCCAGATTTTCAAACCATAAAATAAATTCTTGATCACGCATAATTATTGTCTCAAATTAGCTTTAAATTTAAGGATATTATACTACGAGAAATGTTATCCACTGGTCTTGACTTTTTTTTCAAATGATTTAGTATGGAGCTTAGAAGTTTTCCCTAACGAGCGCCTCTAGCTTTTTTGCGTCGGACCCCTCATCCGACCCTCCCGAAAGACCCCTCCCACGGCGCAGGCTAGGGCTGCGGGCTCGTTACGGGAAAGGGAACCCGTCATCGTCTCCTTGGCGGGTTCCTCAAAGACAACATGGCCATCGACTCCTCCGGGCGTCGATGGCCATTTTCTTTGTGTCAAAAAGTCTTTCTTACCCCTTAATAGCAATAATAATATCCGCTACATTGATTTCGGTCGGACCAGTTTTGATTTCATCACCCACCGTGTGAAAAAATTCACCCGAGTCATTATCGTTTAAATATTTTTTGGGATCGAGACCGAGGACCTTGGCTCGATCAATCGTCTCCTGATCCACTAGAGCACCGGCAATTGGACCATTATCCTGCCCATCGGAAGCCAAAGCTAGTAGCAAGGAATTTTTAGGTAATGTCAGTAGCGAAGCCAGAGCCAGCTCGCGATTACGTCCACCTTCGCCACGCCACAGCTCACCAGAGCATAGGCGGGCATCGCCTAACGTCACTGTCGTCTCGCCACCATAAAGTAAAACTGTCTTGTCCGGACTTTGAGCGAGAACTTTGGCAATCGTCTCACCCACCACCCGAGCCTCGCCTGACAGACCAGTATCACAGATGACCGGATTATAACCGAGCTCTTTGGCCACTAGTGCTCCGGCCGATAGGGCTTGCTCGTTGGTCACTAGTGTTATTTTTTTGACCCGAGAAAAATATTTGCGGTCCTTAGGTGTTTCAATCAGTTGCTCGAAATCTATCGCCACTTTTTTCCGCACTTGATATTTATCCAAAATAAAATCGGCTTTGAAATTATCCGTCTCGTCATACTCAAAAGGACCAGAGGCGACAAAACCATAATTGTTACCCGGCACGTCAGAGAAAATCAGGGTGGCGATTTGAGCCGGATAGGCGTACTGGGCCAGCCAACCTCCGCGGGCCAACGAGAGGTGTTTACGAACAGTATTGAGCTCCTGGATAGTTGCTCCCTGGCGAGTCAATTCGACGATAATTTTTTGTTCATCGAGCAAGGCCACGCCTTTTTTAGCGGGTGAACAAAGCAGAGTCGAGCCACCACCGGAGACAATAAAAATGACTAGATCACCCGAACGGACTTCTTTCAATAAATGGATCAACTGGGTTGTCGCTTCGACGTTACAAACACCAGGCAAGGGATGTTGACCGGCAAAATAATTAAAATAATGATCACTGTCATCTTTGGCCAAACCAATCACCACCCCGCCGGCCAAACGCTCACCAAGCAAGGCTTCTATCTCTGTCGCGGCTTCTAGGGCACACTTCCCCACTCCGTAGAGGAAAATCCGCTCGATCGATTTGAGATCGTAAACATTTTTACCCAGATGTAATTTTTCCTGGTCGAGATAAACTTCACGCTTAACGGCCTCTTTGGTATCGATAGCCGACAAAACTTTCTCGACCATCGCCAAAGCATCACGTCGCAATTGATTGCGTCCGAGAAGTGAAGAATTTTTGATCCAAAGAAAATCACTCATTCACAAGAATTATATCATCTTTTGAAACTAGGTAAAAAAGTTGAATTGAAAATTCTCTTTTGAAATGCAATTCCTGTAACATGGAATTGTATGAAAAACCCAAGACAATTTAAGC
>Ga0208246_1000897_pt1 | contig 19446 bp, 8 predicted proteins | sample RifOxyD2_FD_184039 | JGI IMG/M metagenome (GOLD analysis project Ga0208246, IMG submission 184039) | Soil microbial communities from Rifle, Colorado - Rifle Oxygen_injection D2 (SPAdes) | ecosystem: Environmental > Terrestrial > Deep subsurface > Rock core/Sediment | place: Rifle, Colorado... | reverse complement strand
GGATAAGCCATAAATCCACCGATAGGCGTGCCGTCTTGACGAAAAACCCTGACATGAGGACCGCCACCCGGTCCGGCGCCAGTGATAATTTCTCCATCTCCGTTGCCATTAATATCAGCTGAAGTAATACTTACTCCGCCTAAAAATTTTTCATTATAGGCAAAAAAACTTTTTACAAAATTAGCGTCTTCTTTGAAGATTTTTATTTCCGGTTTAAACGAAGACATTGGGCTTACTAAAATATTTCCTTTTTGGAGAGGAAAAGGCGAACTTTCAACTGTCAAATAGGCTGCCTCCATTGTCCTTCCTATATTTAATCTGCCCTTGCCGAGCTTGCCTCTATATTCAGAATTTAAATTATCAATATTATCCGAATTTACTGTGATCAAGTTTCTAATTTCTTGCACGCCTAGACTTGGGTTAATCGCCTTTATTAAGGCTGCCGTACCGGAAACTAACGGCGCGGCAACGGATGAACCGGACCAACCCCCACTGTAATATTCTTCAAATCCAACTTCTCCGGGATTGTAAGCAACCGTACTCCAAAAATCAGTTCCCGGAGCGGAAACATCAACGCACTTTGTTCCATAATTTGAAAAAGATGCTTTTTGATCATTTTCATCAACCGCGGCTACTCCCATCACAATATTTTCACCATCTGCCCCGTAATAGCAAACCGGATAAAGAGGCTCTTCGTCTAAATTTTTTCCGGAAATTCCCAGATTGCCGATTGCGGCCACAACTACCACTCCGGCTTTGTATGCCCGCTCTAAGGACAAAAATAAACTTTTGCTAAAGCCGGAACCTATAAAGCTTAAATTAATAACATCAGCTCCTTTTTCTACCGCATAATCAATACCTTCTATGACAGTCAAAACATCACCCGAACCGGCTGAATCCAAAACTCTCACCGGCATAATTTTGCTTTCAAAGGCAACCCCGGCGATTCCTCTTGAGTTATTACCGATAGCTGAAATCACTCCGGCAATAATTGTTCCATGGTTGATTCCTTCTTTGGTAAAATACCATTCTTTAAAATCGGGTCGAGGATTATTGTCTCCGGCCACAAAGTCCCAACCATTAACGTCGTCAACGTAGATATTTCTGTCATTATCAATTCCGTCATCGGGAATCTCGCCCATATTTACCCAAATATTGTCAGCTAAATCCGGATGATCTATATCCACTCCCGTATCTAAAACAGCAACGACTATATCTTTTGATCCCGAACTTCTTTCCCATCCGCCCTTTACATTTACTTTATCCAAATACCATTGTTTAGAGAAATAAGGATCGTCTTTGGAAATTGTCTGACTTTCTAAAATATAATTTGGTTCGGCAAATTCAACGTCCGAACGATTGTTATATTTTTTTATCGCCGCTTGAACATTATCTCCGTTTTCCAAAATAATTTTTTTTATCCCCTCTTTATTTTTAAATTTAACTAAAATTTCATTATCTATAAATTTTATTTCGTTCTCTGCTCCTGAAGCATAAATAAACCTAGACGGAGAAAAAATAATCCCTGAATTTAAAAATATTAAACTCGAAATAACCAATAATAAGCCTATTTTTCTAAACATAAACTTTTATTTCTTAATTAAAATTAAATTAAAAACCTTTTCTATCAGGCTCTTTTATCCTATCTATATTACCATTTTCCTATAAAAATAACAAATACAAAAGGGACTTTTTGCGTCCCCCTTGTATTTCTCCGAATCTTCAATAAATATTCAATAAGCTCGTCTCAATTACTGAGATATCATCTCCGGCAAGGTATTCTATGCCACCCATTGGTATTTGCAATATATTTATTTTGTTAAATCTATAAGCCTTAAAAACCTGAAGGGCTTCAATGTGTCTCCTTTCCTTGCCTTGGATATAATATACCGGCGAGGTTCCAGCATATTGAACTAATGATCCGGTTGGATGATGATCAGTCGTGATATCGGCTCCTATTTTATAATCTCCCCAGGCGACAAGGGGGATATCAATAACTTTCTTGGTCCAATTCAATCCATAGAGAAATTTAGCTCTCGCACTTGTCGGAATCCAACGCAAGGTTCCCCCCGGCTCCACGGCATAAACTTTAGGATCTGTTTCTATCTTTAAGAGATATGTGCCGGGTCTAATAGTAACATTTTTGCCAAGCGATATTCCCTGCAATTGAGAAGCGGAAATAGTCTTAATGCCTTTCCAGTCGAGAAACCATGATTTGTATGTTTTTTCATTGGGAAAAAGATGTCTTTTGTTATCTGATCCATAATAATAGACAGATGAAGAGAGAGAACTTTTAACGCGATCACCTACCTGAAGAACAACTAAAGGGGTCGCCGGGGTTGTTGGTTTTGTCGTTTTATCCGGTGGTGATAACGGACTAAAGTAAACCGAAATAGTATTGTTCAAAATATTCCCATCAATTGTTGCGGCAAAAGTAGAAGTTCCCGGCGATAATGATGATATTTCAAAAACAGCTTTTCCTTCTGCGTCGCTAAGCACAACAACGGGAATAATTTTATCAGCCGTTCCTCTGCTTGAGGTTAGATAAACTGTTTTACCACTAACCCCATCCTTATTGTCATTTAACCCAAAAACCGTAATTTTGGTTTTGGAAATCCCGTTGGCGATAACCGAAGAGGGAAAGGCAGTAATGGTTGAGAGATCAATTGAAATAGATGGAGGAGTTGCTTGGATTAAAAAATCAGCATTGGAAATATCGGAAGTAATTACTCCGCCAAAAGAACTCAAGGCTTCTATCTTTACCTTTGATGTCCGAGAAGAAATATTGGGAACTACCCATGTATATTTTCCATCGTTGGTTTCGTAGTCAGCAATAACATAAGGAAACGTCACTCCACTGTCAAGAGAATAATATAGTTTAATTCTTGAAATCCCAGCCCCTCGTGTTGTCCAAATAATATCATAACCTGAATTGCCGGCTAAAGATTGACCACCGTTGGGAGATTTCAATTCTGAAGCGACGATGGAATCATCTCCTCCACCGCCACCTCCGCCACCTCCACCCCCACCTGGACCGGGAAGAATAACTAATTGTGTTTTAAAGGTAAAAGGATTGGCGACCGGACCGGCATGCAAATCACCATCACCGGAAGCAGCCGAGGCGGCCGTACCGGCGACTGTCAATGTATAATCAGTGAAACTGCCCAAAGAATCATGTGAATCGTAAGTTACGACCGTATTACCCACAGACCAGACAGCTGCCCCTAAACCTGCAGCGGGAGAAAAACTATCCGCTGCTTCCACTGATGCAGTAGTCATAGCTTCAGAGTAAGTAAAAACTATAGTTGCCCCAACAGCTACATCCGTTGCGCTATTCGCCGGAGAAGTTGTCATAATAACCGGATCAGCTTCGTCATTTTCCGTACCAAGAGCATCGCCGGTAACAATAAGATTGCCTGAAGAATCTGTAATGCTGGCTGTATTCATATGTAGATATACCAGTTCTGTACCGGTAATACCAGTTGTAACGGTCAAACGATAGTATTGATCGTTTGCGTCGCTGTCCGCTACGGGAAAAACAACTGTAGTGGAAACCCCGGAAACGGTTTCTTCGCCAGTAGCATCGTTTGTCACATCATTATCAAATTCAAAGTTATCCCATTCTCCCGAGGCATCTATTGTTGAGTCAAGTATTGATTCCGAGAAAGCTATATCTATAGCATTAACATCGCCATCATTGTCAGAGTCTGCAGAGTAAGTATTGACAATAATCGGGGAGGCTAGATCAGTCACAGTAATAGCAGCAGTGGTTGCAATATCATTACTAGCAGCATCTTCAAAACCATTATTTCCTCCCGGTTGGGTATAAGTTATTATCGGAGCAGTCGCGCCACCTGTGGTGTCTGCGGCTCCGACCGTAGTTAAAGTAATTGTATAAGTTGAAGTTCCATTAGTGGCGCAAGTATCACCAAAAGTACTTGCTAAGGTAATGGTGCCGGCCGTACCAACTGTTATATCAGTGCCTCCAGTGTAACCGGTACATTCTAGTCCAACATCAGCCGACATAGTAAAAATTAAACGATCAATCTCGCCATCACCATCATTATCAGCATAAGCAGTACCTAAAATTATCGGAGAAACCCCATCAGTCAGAGTAACTGCTGCGTTGGTGACAAGATCATTGCCAGCAGCATCTTCAACACCATTGCCCGGTTGAGTGTAGGCAACAATTGGAGCGACTGCGCCACCGGTAGTGTTGGCTGCGCCGTCAGTAGCTAGAGATATTGTAACTGTTGAAGTTCCATTCGAGGCGCAAGTATCGCCGGCGGCAGCGGCAAGATTAACTGTGCCGGCTGTGCCAACAGTGAAGTCAGTAGCGCCGGCAAAAGCAGTGCAAGTAATGCCAACGTCGGCAGAAGTGGTAAAGATAACACGATCAACTTCTCCGTCCAGACCAGCGCTTGAATAGACGCCGGAGAGGATGACTGGGCGAGCCTTGTCATACATTGTCACGGCAGATTGGTCTAAGCTTGAAACGCCAGCCACATCTTCTATTAAATCTGTGGCTACTGTATCAAAAGTGGCTGTAATATTTGTTGTATTCGCTGTTCCTCCGGCTATTGCAAGAGTAATCCATGTATCATCTACAGCTGCGTCTAAAGCAACAGTTCCCGCCGCCACAATCACTGCAGTAGTGAGAGTTCCACCCGCACTAATTGTTGAAGATCTATCCACATAATCAGCATCCGCAACATTTTCAGAAAAAACAAGAACTGCATATTCTATTGTCCCATTATTATCATTGTCGTAATAATTAACTCCTAAAATATACGGAGCAGCTGCGTCAGCTTCAACCACTCCACCGGAAGCTAAGTTACGCGCTTGATTTTCTGCGACATCTTCAATAGTGGCACTTGCTCCTGTCCAAGTTACGTCCTGATCAACCGTGCTTGTATCACAACCAGTTAGAGTAGAAACCGTACAAGCACCTGCATCTTCAGTAAAGACAATGTAAAGAACATCATCGTCCTCGGCGTCACCTAGAATTTCTATTGCGTCAACTGCTTCATCGGTAACATTAGCAACCGCTAAAGAGGTTGGAGTATAATCAACAGCAGCAGCGTAACCATTAATATCGCTGTCATCGATACTTTCCGAGAAGATTAATTTTAAGTGATCAACCTTACCGTTGTAAGTAGTTCCATCTGTGCCAACGTCAAGAGTTTGAGCAGAAACTAAATAAGGAAGTGCTGCATCTGCTTCAACTACTCCACCAGAGGCTAAGTCGCCTATTGCGTTAGCAGCAGCGTCTTGGATTGTAACGCTTGTCCCTGTCCAGGTAATATCTTGGTCAACCGCGTCAGTGTCGCAACCGGTTTGGTCTGACGCGCTACAAGTACCTGCATCTTCGGTAAAGATAATATAAAGAGTAGAATCATCTTCGGCGTCACCTAGAATTTCTACTGCGTCGACTGCTTCGCCAACAACATTAGCAACTACTAAAGAGGTTGGAGCGTAATCAACACCGGCCGCATAATTATTAATTGCGCTATCATCAATATTCTCCGAGAAGGTTAGCTTTAAGTGATCAACCTTACCGTTGTAAGTAGTTCCATCTGTGCCAACGTCAAGAGTTTGAGCAGTAAGAACGGCCGGCGCCGCGCCGTCACTCGCCGCTGTAGTTACCGTCTCCGCAGCGGGAAATCCGGAGTAATCAAGAATTCCCGTAGTCGTGGCTAATTTTAATAAATTTGAAGTATCACTGGCAGTGCTGTCGGTGACTCCGAAGAAAAGAGTCGTGTCATCTGTTGTATCTCCGTATGTTTCAGCTAAAGCTGTGCCATTATTTAGAGTAATAGCAAAGTCGGTAACTGCGGAAACCGAAGAAGCGTCCATAACTTCAGTAAAGGTAGCGAGAATACCATTCATTGTTCCGTTGGCCGTTCCTACTGCACCTTCAACCGAATCAGTATCTTTGGTAACACGAGTAGTAATAAGAGCAGCAGCGCCATCGGTGAGAGCTTTAGTAAACGTTGCTGTATTATTTACAGTATCATTAATGTCATTGGTATTGTTGGTGTAGGTAAAGGAAGGTTCTGCGCCACCGGTTGTTTGCTTGCCTGTCTCGCCGGCGTCAGCATCAACCGTTCCCGTTCCAGCGTCGGTGCAGACATAGGTTACGGAAGGAGAAGCAGTACATTCGGCAACAGCAAAATCTCCGACGAGATTAATATCTCCGGCAACTGAAAATGCCCAATCAGCAGCAGTGATCGTAGTCCATGTTGTTGATTCTGTAAAAACAAAAGTAACGCGATCAACTTCTCCGTCGGCAGTGGAATCTGCGTAGGTGGCCGAGACCAGATATGGCGCGGCGCCGTCGGAAATATTAGTAGCAACAGAATTAGCAGCGTTGTTGTTTGAGGAATCGTGAACACTATTGGCAGTACCTGTAGCAGCAGTGTAGGCAAGCGTTGGTGTATCCGCGACGCTTGTTTCGTTGGCGTCAGCAGTAACTGTTATTCTAATATCTGTGCCACTGGCTACGGCAGTAGTGTCAGCGAGATTTAAATTGGCATTATTGGCAAAAGTCCAATCGGCATCATCATATTCATCCAAAGTGACATTTTCAGAGAAGGTGGCATCAACGCGATCTATCGTGCCATTAACGGAAGTAATATCTTTAAGGGCGACTGAGACGAGGACAGGCGCGGCGCCGTCGGCCAAAGCCAAAGGCGCGGAAACGGAAGTTAAAGTCACAGTAGCAACTTGGTTTCCGGCATCGTCCACTATATTCGCATTGGCTGTAAAAACAACATTCATGTCCCCTATTGCCGTATAAGCATTGGCGCAAGAAAAAGTCAGAGTCAAGCTACTTGTTCCATCGGGATCAATAGACTCTGTATCACAAACTCCGTGATTCGCCGCAGAGGTTACATTAAAACCATTAGCGGCAGCAGCGGCATTGGCAATATTCTCGCTAAAGACTAAGGCGGTTGAATCAATAATCCCATTACTATTAGCATCTCCGATTGAAGCCGAAGAAAAAGTTGGAGTAATACTGTCGCAAGTTAGATTAGAAGTATCTGAAACGGTATCGGTATTAGAATAGGTGTCAGTCGCCGTGACTGAAACATTTAAATTAGTTCCATCAATGGCCCCTTCAACGATAGTATAAGCAGCGCAAAGGACGTCATCAGCCGCGCCACCGTCATCGCATGTCCCGCCGGCGCCATCATCTTCCATAGCTACCGCCGCACCGCCCCCGAAAGCGGAAAAATTTACTGTAGCCGAAGCAAAATCAGTATTATTATCCCCTGCCACGCTATTATCCCATTGGGCAACAAGTGTATTACCAACAATATACGCGCCACCCGTTCCGCCCCCACCGGAAACGGAAATATTACCATCAGTAATTGTTACTGCGGCATCTATCGTTTGAGTATTGAGGTTAGTGATAGCCGCATCGCTTGGTCCGTCTAATTCCGTAGCCGTAGCTCCGGTTTCCGAAGCAAATTGCGCTCCATTTTGGTTTAATTGAGCAATAAAAGTACGCCCGTGCGTTGGCGAAGCGGCAAGAGTAACTGTAACATAAATCCTTTTTCCTGCCGTAAAAACTGAACCTGTTACAGTAAGCGCTTGCCCAAAAATAAGACCTGTACTATCTGACCCGATATTTGAATCTTCTCCTGATTGAAATCCTAGAGTCGCTCCACTTTCTTCCCAAACCGTTAATGTTGTAATATCTGCGTCTGCTGCAGTGCCGGTATTACTAATAGTAATTGAGTTTAATTTATCAGCATCAAGATACCCGCTTCCATCTGCGTCATTAACAATATCTTCTCCGTCAGTATAGCTGGCATTACTTGATCCGTCATAATATTTAAACGGGGAGGCAAAAGCAGTGATATCAATTGTTCCGGAAGTTGTGATTTCTACGCCAGCCAAGTCAACATCAGCAGAGCTGGCGATTAATTCTCCGTCTGTATAGGTACCGCTATTGTCGGCGTCAGAATATTTATCATTGGCGTCAAAGAGTCTTGACTCTGTGTCGTCCACAAAGGGAGTTACTGCTGATCCATTATGAATCAATTTAAAAATATCATCTCCGTCTGAATATGGAGTTGAGGCTGCAGCAGCAATATAACCAAAAACTGAAGAAGCGGAAGCAAAATCATTTAAATCTTCCACGCCACCCGATTCATCCCAACCATTCCCTGTTGTTGCAATTCCGTCAGTCGCTTCAGTTGAAGAATCAAAGAAAAAAGTAGTCCCTCCAGCAACAAGGTTCCCTCCATTTGCATAATCTGTATTACTAGTGTAAACAAGAGGCTCGCATGTTCCAGAACGACTGCAAGTATATGCGCCATCATTATTTTCATCCAGAAAAGCCACTTCTTTTTCTGCGCCAAATTCTGTTTGACCATTTGTGGGAGCAGCAAAACCAACCAAAATTACATCCACGCCACTTGTAAAAGACCCACAATCCCCGGCCACATCCCACCAAATTCTCTCGCCTGAATCATATTCAGCATCATTTATTGTTGATCCATCAAAACAGACGTTATCAGTAGCAGTAAATACTCTAACTTTTGCTTTCCCTGCAGTCACCACTGTATCACCGTTTGATGGTCGGCCATCACTATCATTATCCTGTATAATGGCTTCTCCGTCATCATAATTTCCACCTGTTCCAGAATTATCATCATAATAAGATAATTCGTTAGCCGAAAATGCTTGCATCGCATTGCCAGTTAAATAGCCGTCAGTGCCCACATGCACTTCTACAAAAATATCTTCTCCGTCGGCATAGCTATCGTCAGTACCTCCATGATCAAGATAAATTTCAAGTCCGCCCGGGTCTTCGGCGCTATCAAAAGCAGTCAAACCAGCTGTTCCGGAAGTTACAACTTCTCCGGAAGTAATTGTCGTGTCTGCCGAACTCACAATTAATGCTCCGTCAGCATAATCAACTGCATCATCATGATCATCGTCGGCGAATTTATCATTGGCCCCAAAGGCAGTTAGGGTATTTCCTGCTGCTACAACATAGCCTCCACCATCATGAGCTAGTGCCCCATCGTCTTTTGGAGCCGGTGTTGTTAAATCTAAAATCACTCCATTGGCATTGGACGGACCCCAAGTGGCCGTTGCCGCGCCGGTGTTAGTCCAATCAGCAACTTGAGACGCTCTGGAAAATAAAATCGGATAAGAAGAAAAAATTATGACTGAAATTCCAACAATAAAATAGACCGCGACAAATAAAATCGGAAAGCGCCTTTTAATTAAACTCATAGATATATTATTTTAAAAAATATAAATTAATATTAATTTATATACTCGTACTACAGCTCTCTTCAACCTTAAATATATAAAAATTACAAACTTTTTTAGAGTATGTTATAGCTTTATCCCCTAATAATCCCTTCTACTGCAACTTGTAATTTTGGCTAAAAATTTATAAAAGCTCCTCCGCTTATATTTAATCATATAAACATCGTTGCTTTTCTAAATTTTTATCTCAAAATTACTGCGTTTCGTAACGAAAAATTATTAGAGGATAAAGCTAAAATTATTATAACATATTTTCCGAAAAGAAAAAAAGAAAAAAACAAAAACCCCGCCTCTCGTAAGAGGCGGGGTTTCTTTCAATAACAATGTTCTAGTAAATATTCGTCAAACCTGCTTCCGCTCCGGTAATATCAGTTCCGTTGGTATAAGTAATGGAGGCGGAAATGGTTTCTATGTAAGTTGTCTGGAAGCGGTTGGATTCAAAAGCGGCGCCGGCGAATAATCTCTTTTCTGCTCCGGAAACATAGTAGACGTTAGCCGAGCCATCATATTTTATCAAGGCTCCGGTCGGATGTTTGTCGGCAGTGAGATCAGTGCCAAAGGTGTAGTCTGTCCAAGAAGTTAGAGGAACATCAATAATTTGTTTGTTCCAATTTGTTCCGTAGAGAGCGAGCGCTCTGGCTTCGGAAGGTACCCATCTTAGAAGACCACTTGGCTCAACGGCGTAAACTTTAGGATCGGTTTCAATCTTCAAGAGAACTGTGCCGGGGCGAACAGTAACATTGGCGCCAAGAGAAATTCCTTGAAGTTGAGAAGCTGGAACTAATTTGATTCCTGACCAATCAGTGTACCAAGTCTTGTATGTTTTTTCGTTGGGGAAGAGGTGTCTCTTATTGTCAGATCCATAGTAATATACAGAAGTTGAAAGAGAGCTCTTGATCAAATCTCCAACCGACAGAGAAACCGGGGTTTCAACCGGGGCTGCTTCTTCTCCGGGGGCAGTGACAGCAGTGAAGGAAACCGTGGCCGTGCCGGAAAGACCGGTGCCATTAACAGTGGCAGTATAAGTAGACATTCCCGCAGTGCTTGATTTTACTGTAAAGGTGGCCACTCCCGTAGAACTGGTGGTCGCAGTGGCCGGGGTGATAGTATCTGATGTTCCACGGCTGGAAGTCAAGACAACTGTTTTTCCAGAAAGAAGAGCTCCGGCGTCATCTTTGGCAGTAACAGTAACCGTTGTTGTTGCGGTGCCATTGGCGACAACTGAAGTCGGAGTAGCAACAAGGGTGGAAAGAGTCGGCGAGAAAGTCGCGGCTACGCCAGTGATGCTAAAGTTAGCATTGGAAACATCTGAAGTGATGACACTGCCGGTTGAACTTAATGCTTCAACTTGAACTTTTACTGTGCCGGAAGTAACATTTGGCACTGTCCAGGCATAAGCTCCGTCATTGGCTTCATTTTCGGCGATGACGTAGGGATAACTGCTACCGCCATTCAAAGAATATGATAATTTTATTTTACTGATTCCGGAACCTGTCGCCACCCAAGTAATGTTGTGGCTGGAATTTCCCACCCATGTCTCGCTTCCATTTGGGGAATTGACATTGGCGGCGGTAATAGTAGAACCACTTGAACCACCAGTGAGAGCAGTGTAGCCGGTTGTGTCGGTGAGAGCGACTGACGTATCTACGGCAATATTATTAGCATCAGCACCTTCATCTTCTACTTCAAAGACAGTTATATCTGTTGTTCCTTCTTCGCCAGAGGTAATATTTTGAAGAATGATTGTTCCGGTTGTAGCCGTATTTGCAGCAGACACCGTACAGGTTAAAACTTGAGCAGAATCATCACAAGTTATTGTTGCCACATCTCCATTGTCAAAAGTTCCGGTAGCCACTTCTGCTGGTCCAGATATATCTATAAAGCTTGGGAAGGTAATATCAATCGTATCGCCCGGATCCATCACAAAAGGCAAACCAGAGACAATTGTAATTGTTGTCACGCCTGCCAAATTACCGGCGGCATTTTCACCTAAGGTAACTGTTGCCTGCAAGGCGGCGGCAGTAACATCAGTCAAGGCTACGGTTGATTCTATAACTATCTCATTACCATCTGTACCCTCATCTTCTACTTCAAAAACAGTAATATCGGTAGTTCCCAAATAACTTGTAGTAATGTTTTGCAGAATAATTGTTCCCGTTGTCACAAGTGAATCGGTATCTGATACTGTACAAATTAAGACTTGGGCTGTATCGTCGCAGGTGACAACCGTGGCTGTTCCGCCGTCTATTGTTCCAGTGGCAATTTCCGCATCTCCGGTTATATCCACATAAGCCGGGAAGGTAACAAGTACCTGGTCGCCCACATCAAGGGCAAAGGGAGTCGTTAAAGTTATCGTTGTAACACCGGCTGTGCCAACTACTGAGTTCGCGCCAAAAGTGATAGCGGCAGTGGCATCAACAGCGGCAGTAACGGCGCGACTTGTTGTACTCGTCGTGGTTCGGGGATTACCATCAGCTGTCGTATCATTATCTACTGTCACTAATCCGGCGTCAACTGCTGCCGAGGCGTATAAAGTTTCTACCTTCAAACCTGTTATTAAGATTGTTTCTCCTGCCGCACAGGCTCCTCCACCAAAAACTGTAAAAGTAGCTTCTGTATCGGTTCCGTTATAAGCAATCGCCCCTGATGCATTGTGTCCACAAGTCCCAGCTATTGTTAAATCCGCAAAGGTAACAGTATCGTCAAAAACTACGTTCGGATATGATGCTGCATTTATTGCTACTGTTAACTGTTCTGCCGCAGCAAAATCATCTCCCCCCACATCCGCTAGAGTAATAACTCCCACCGCGACAGAAGTAGCGCCAACGACGGGTAGCGCAACAGGATTTCCATTAGTAACCTCATAATCATCAGCTGCCGCTTTTACTGGCTCTGTTGGCAAACTTTGCCATATTCCAAGCGCAAGGGTAAAGATCATCAAAGTTGCCACCGACCATGGCAGGATTTTGAAGAACCCTTTTCTAATTTTTTGTGCCATAATTCTTTCAAATTATGATTTGCGCGTTTGATTATGAATTGTTTAATTCATAGTGAAACAGCAAATCGAGTTTTTATTTATATAATTTTTAATTAAATTCTAAATTCTAAGCACCAAATCCTAAATAAATTCAAAATACAAAATTCAAATGTTCAAAACTAGCAACTAACGACTAACGACTGGCAACTACTTTCTAGGCAGTCGCGGCGGTAATGCCTAATTTTAATTCTATATTACTCGTCCTCTTCTTTAAATTTTCTACTTCAGGCTTCGACGCTAAAACCTTTAATTTCTCCTTAATCTCTTCAAAATTATTAGTATTTTCGTCAAATTGCACTTTTGACATTGCTGCCAAATCTCCTATCTCTTTTTCTATCTTAGCGTCAAGCCGATCAATTTTCTCGCCAAATTCCTTGCGTGTAATAAGACCGTCTATTGCTTCTTCAAATTCTTTTTGTGTTACGAGGCTACCAACTGCTTTTTTGAACTCTTCTCGCGTAATAAGATTGGCGACCTCTTCTTTGGTTGCCAGTTTTGCCAACTTTTTATCAAGCTTCTTTTCAAAAACATCAAACGCCTTATTTAATTGTTCTAAAGTCAAAGCTTCTGCCATAAATAGATTGCCTATTATTTTTTCAAAATTTTACGCAATAAATCTAAAACAAAACATAATCTAAAAATTTATTTCGCCCCGCAAAATGCGGGGATAGAGACGACAAGCACGGGTATTTTTTTACAACAATATTATATTATTTTAAATCTATTTTTGATGTGGGTCAAGTAAAAAGTTATCCACAAGTGATTGATAAATCCAAAACTCTAAACTCTAAATCCTAAACAAATTCAAAATACTAATTTTCAAAATTCAAAACTACGTCTTGCAAATCATTTTTGTTAGAATAGCACCAAATATTTTCATTAATTCAGTTGCTTCCTGGATTAGATATTCCTTTTCTTTTTGCTGGCTGTCTAATGGCTCGATGAGTCTTAACCAAAAAATGCTTTCTTTCGCTTCCTTACGAGAAATCTTTACCCTCATAGCAAAATCTTTTTTACTCAATGATTCGTTGGCTTCAATGTAATTAGCTCCGACCGATCCTGCAGATCTTGCCAGTTGCTTACTATTTTCAATAGAAGTTATCGTTTTTGGCAATTTATTAATATATTCATTGACTCGTCTAGCAAATAAAAAAGTCCTTTCTTCCAAATCGTAATGTTTTGAATTTTGGATTTCTGTCATTAGAATTTGTTTAGAGTTTAGGATTTCGAATTTAGAGTTTTGTTTTTTATTTTATTTTCCAAACATGCACCAACGGCTTCTCCTCTGCCGAGTCTCCCATATATTCAAAGACATAGAGTATGCCATTTTCCCTATCAAAGGCAACATCTCCCAAATAACGAAATTGATTTTCCGGAACATTGTAAAGGAGACTGTCTATATTTAAGGTTGCATACGGTTGCGGTTCGTAAGCTTCTTTTTTTCCTTCAGCCACATTGGCCAAGTCAGATGGATTGTAAAAAACAATTTGTCCGGCAAAACTATCCGACCACCATCCTCTTTCTCCGCCGGGAACCGGAGGCCATGGACCTTCTTCAGGCCAAACCGTGCCGTCCGAATAGCCATACCAAGTATTGCCGATACCTTTGATTCCGGCAAAAATAACTCCCGCTTTATCCCCTTTGGTGAGCCAAGCTCCACCGGCCCAATGGTCCGAGTGACGATATCCGGTCATCGCGCGTAAACCAGTTGGATCGTCGTCGTAATAAACTGTTGAATATTTTAATAATGGCGTACTTGCTAAAGAGGCGTTCACAGCTGGAGGATTACCATCGCTCCATGGGCCAATAGCAATCATTGATGGACCTTGTGTTCCCTGTCCGCCGTCTCTAAATCTTCCGGTTACAAGCCTTTTCCCGGGAGTATATTTTGATGCCCATTCTTCTGGAATTTCAAACATATAATCTGAAGTAACATACTTTTGTTCTCCGGAAATTCTCCAAGGACCCTTTGAATTCGGACTTGATAAAGTTAATTCTGACCAACCGTGACTTCCTCCATAATTGCCTTCGTCGAGATGTTCTCCCCAACAAAAATATAGTTTATCAGATGTCTGGCTTCCTTGTTTTGATAAATAAGATAAACCGACTCTTGGCATTTCAAAAGATCCAAACATATTGCCTCTAATATTACTGAATGGTTGGATGGTTGTTGCTGTATTTAAGTTATTAACATTTCTTGAGTTAACGGGCGCGGGAATACTGATTTCCGAAACTTGTTGCTCCCACTCGTGACCGGTGGCAAATAGTGATCCGGGATAGCCATCATTCGCTCCGGATGGATCTCCTTTTGGATAATAAGTCGATGCTGTTCCGCCATATAGCCAACTCGTTCCGTTTGATCCTCCCGGCAATCTAAAAGCGCCTTGATAAACAAGATCGCTCGGTTGAATTAGGCCGGTAGCAACAGTTCCGCCGGAAGATCCACCGGAAAGATTTTTGTTTTGATTGATTGAAGCAATCGCTTGCTGGGTCGCTAAGCTATAATTACTCGTTGCGCTGATATCTGTCCCAAACTTATAATTTGTTTTAAAAACTTCGGGAACGGCCGCGATTTGGCTTTCCCAATTATTGCCAAAAATAGCTTTAGCCACTGTCGCCGTTTTTACCCATTGAAGAGTTTCACCGGAAGAAACCGCGTAGACTTTATTGTCCATTATTCTCCAAGGAGTATCCATACTGACAAACTGAACTAATTTGCTCGGACGAACTGTCACGTTGCCACCTAGAGATTTTCCGTTTAATTCGGCCACGGAAACAGTCTTAACTGTGTTGTAGTTTGCGTACCATGAGGAATAAATGGCTTTAGTGGGGAACAAATATTTTTTACCGTCAGCGCCATAATAATAAACCGCCGAGCCGGTACTTGTTTTGACAAGATCACCCGACTGCATCGCGGTTATTTGAAACGCGCTTACAACATATTTAAAAGTATAAAATCCCACCCCGCCAAAAGCATCAATTGAGTTGATTGCTTCAGCCGAAGTTAAACTGTAATCATCGATTTTTACTATATCAGCCCCAAATTCATAATTGGCTTTAAAAATTTCAGGAACAGCGACAATCTTGCTCTCCCAATCGTTACCAAAAATAGTTTTGGCAAGCGTAGCTGTGGAGAGCCACTGCAAAGCGCCATTAGGAGAAACGGCATAAACTTTGCTGTCCATTATTTTCCATGGCGTGTCCAGACTTACAAATTGAATTAATTTACTCGGACGAACTCTGATGTTGCCTCCCAAAGTTTTTGAATTCAACTCCGTATTGGAAAGGGTTTTGACTGAATTATAGTCAGAATACCAAGAAGAATAAATCGCTTTAGTGGGAAAAAGATATTTTTTTCCGTTTTCGCTATAAAAATAAACTGTTGAAGAGCTCGCTCCTTTTATTAAATCCCCCGCCTTGAGAGAAACTGACAAGAATAGCAACGTTGGTTTTTGGCTAAGCTTAATATCGCTAACGCTCGCTTCTAAAACTGATTCTCCTTCGGTGCTTGAGCTTACTTCAAAAATAGCGACTCCGTCCGCGCCGGTTACGTATTTAGTCGCGGTAATTTTATCTCCCGCGCGACTTGAAGCCAAACTCACTTCTTTTCCTGTCAAAAGTGTCCCGACGGAATTTTTAACAATAACATTTACTGTCGCTCTTTCCACTCCGTCTGCTGGTAAACTTGCCTTGTCTGCGGAAACCAAAGACAAATCCGCCGAAGGGACATTGAGCGAAGCTTGATTTACCGTCACGGTCGTTCCCGCTCCGACAATTTCCGTATTGCCAATCCAATCAACCGCGTAAGCCTTGATTGTATAAACCCCGTCAGTAATCCCTGTCCAATTATATTCCCAGGTTAAAAAATTAGCTCCGGTAGTTGTGACAACAGTTTCTTGTCCGGCCGCACCACCGGATTTGGTAATGGAAATTTTTACTTCCGAAGGAGTAGACCCGCCTTGATCTCTTGTCGCTCCGGTTATTTTGTAGCTTGTTGCGGAAATTGTTTCGTTGGCTACAGGTGTTTTTATAACTGTTTTTGGCGCGCTATTGTCATAACTGGAAACATAAATAGTCTGAATGCCGGAATTTAAAACCGCATCTTGCGGGCCAACCACTTCACCCAAAAATACACCTTTATCCCCGTCATTAAATTGCCCAGCCGTTCCGCCGTCCAACAAACCGGAAAGTCTCATTTGTATGTATTTTCCCGTGATAACCGATCCTCTGGCCGCTGTTTCAACGCTGATAAAAATCCTTAGTCCAACGCCGGGAACAACTTTGTTCAGTCCTGATAATTGCCAATAATTACTCGAATCCTTGTACACCGCATCGCCCAATTTCTCATCTATTTCCATTCCCTGAAATCCAACCTCGCCGGCATCAGCCCAAACAATAACTTTTGAAATATCATAATAATTTCTAGCATTACCGGTATTTTCAAAAGTTAAAACATTAAGAACGTCAGCCACGCTGTCGCTTCTTTTTATGGTAAAATCCATCACCAATTTATCAAATTCCGAGGTATAAAAACTGGCGGAAGGAGCTTCGTTATTTACGACGCTCAAAGTAACCGCGGCATTTGTCGGACCTATAGGAAGACAGCTGAAAATCAAAGAAAAAATTATGAGCGGAATTGTTTTACGCATAAAATATTTGACAAATTCTAAATCCTAAGCACTAAATTCTAAACAAATCCAAAATAATAATTTTCAAAATTCTAAATAATTGTTTGGAACATTTGAATTTCGGATTTTGATATTGTTTAGAGTTTAGGATTTCGGATTTAGAGTTTTATTATTTATTTCTTCATCTCCTCCAATTCCGCCTTTACTGTGTCATTCGCCGGATCAAGTTTGATTAATTCCTCATACCACTTTATCGCCTCTTCTTTTGGTCCGAAATCTCTGTAATACACAGCCAGCAACTGGACAAAATGAATCTTCATATATTCCAAATTTCTCGCCATGCCATCTTCCAACATTTTGGGAATTTCTGTTCTTTTCTCCGGTATTTGATAACGATATAAATCAACTAAAGATCTATAGGCTTGGACCCAGCCGGGATTTGTTTCAACAATTTTTAAATACGCCTGTTCCGCTTCGGCATATCTTTTATTTTTCATGTAAATATCAGCCAAATTGTTCCAAAGCAAGGTATCGGTCGGTCTGAATTGCAAACCGGCTTGATATAGCTTTATCGCATCTTCTATTTGTCCTTTGTCAGTTTTCCAGCGGGCAAGAGTGATATAAGAATCAATATTTGACGGATCTTCTTTTATTTTGTCATAAGCTGATTTTATATTTTCCGGCAATTGCGAATCCTCGCCGCTAAACATTGAAGACAAAGTTTCTTTAATTCCGGCCATTTTCCCTTGCCAAGATAATGTTTGCCAAGCGACAAGCCCGCCGGCAATTAAAATAACGACAACTGCAATGATGATTTTTATTGTTTTGGACATATTGTTTTATGATCTCGCCCTAAAGGGTGGTCTCCGCGACGGAGTCCTGCCTTTAGGTAGAGACTAATTTTATATCTTGATTATTTTTCTAAACTTTTTTGGTTTTGTCTTTTTTTCAAAAAATTATTTTTAGAAACAATGCTTCTTCCAAGTCGTTTTTCCAGTTGCTTTCTCGCTCCTCCGGCAATATCGCCGCCAGCCTTAGCGTCGCTTTTGAGTTTTGGTAATCCTTTTGAATCTTCATTGCGATGAATTTCCGTGGTGGCGCGCTCACCAAGCATTGTGAAAATTAACTCGAAGTCATCCATGTGGTCGCGCAGATTTTCTCGTTTCAGGTTTTTTATTTTTTTGTATTGGTTCGGTGTTATACCAAAAGTGGCCTTAGAAATTTCCGCGGTCAAAATTTCATAATCTTTTTGCTCTCTTGCCCCTCTATTTTGCCATTCGTCAGTCAGTTCTTCGCGGATAGCGATACCGCGCATTCGTTTTTCTATCCAATCTTCCGGATACCCCTTGAGTTTATACAACATTCTTGTCCTTTTGGTTGCCAGCTCGGGGTTTTCTATCTCTTGCACCCGTTCATATCCGACTTTAGCCAACCAACGTTTAAAAGGTTCGGCTTTGGGCGAAGGAATTGATTGAATAATGCGAAAAATGCCTTCGGTGTCGGCGCAGTCGGTTTCATATTTTTTACCGTCAGATGATTCTAATTTCAGTTGTCTACAAATTGTAGATAACTGAAATCCGCCTTCGCCACTCACCCTAGCCTTCATCGCCGTCCAGTATTTACTGGGTTGAGCGCTATCCGTGAGCGCTTCTACAACGTCCACAACCGAAAACCACCATTCGTTTTGGTAAATTATTTTTCTGATTTTTTTGCCTTTGAATAGAGAAATTTTTGTTGCCTCCATATATTTTTTATTATATCACAAACAGCTAACAAACAAAATTACTTGTGGAGGTTTCGCCTCTACTAGAGGCGAAACCTCCACGAACTATTCTAAATCATCAGTAATAGCCAATTCTCTCTCTGACCACTCTCTCATAAAATTTTCATAATCTGCGTGTGATTTAAAAATTTCCAATAATCTTTCCGGATGACAAAAATCTGATCGTTTTTGTCCCATAAAAATCGGGTAGCTTGACCACGAATAGTCCTCCATGTTTTTCTTGGCCAAATCCCAATTATAAATTTTCCCCTCTCTCCAGCTTGGATCAGATAAATCAAGCACATTCAAATGGATATAACGGGAAATATGTAAAAATTGAGGATTATCTTTAATTAAAACCGGCTTAAAAGAACCATGAAACAACGCACCTCGCCTATTATATTTTGTATTAAAATAATAGCTATAACCCGTTCCCACTTTTTGCATAAATTTACTAATGCCGTTTTCTTTCAATTGTCTTAATAATAAATGAAAATGGTTGGGCAATAGACAATAACAAATAACCTCTACTAGAGGCGAAACCTCTAGTAGCTTTGAATTACGAAACTCCCTCCCTCTCATTTTTCAAACCAAACCAAAGTAACCTCGCTAATGGCGAGTTTTTTGTTTGAAGTGAATTGTCACACAATTGAAACGTCTTTTTTGTTCTCGTTTGTTATCTCAAGACAAACGAGGTAAGGGCGTGGATATAGTTGGCGAGGTAGCCG
>Ga0208246_1000896_pt1 | contig 19470 bp, 22 predicted proteins | sample RifOxyD2_FD_184039 | JGI IMG/M metagenome (GOLD analysis project Ga0208246, IMG submission 184039) | Soil microbial communities from Rifle, Colorado - Rifle Oxygen_injection D2 (SPAdes) | ecosystem: Environmental > Terrestrial > Deep subsurface > Rock core/Sediment | place: Rifle, Colorado... | reverse complement strand
GACTTCCTGAGTGTCGCTACCAACAATGGTTGTGACTTTGAGAGGGCCCCCCAGCTTTCTCATCCCGTAAGGGTCTCAAGAACGCCGCGATGGCCAGGGAGTTCGCTCCTCGGCATCAACGCAAAAGAACAACCGTCTTTCTCACAAGACTTCAGACAGGTGCAGCTCCTTCGGGTGCTCACACAGGTCGGCCGGACCCACTCCGCGCCGCCCTCCCACCGAAAGGTAGGGTCTGAATGACGACTGAGTGCTCGGATTACGCTGAGCATCACCGTCTAGTCTGCGGCTATGAACCGCTGACTGTCTCACAGAGACTTCCTGAGTGTCGCTACCAACAATGGTTGTGACTTTGAGAGGGCCCCCCAGCTTTCTCATCCCGTAAGGGTCTCAAGAACGCCGCGATGGCCAGGGAGTTCGCTCCTCGGCATCAACGCAAAAGTGTCTGGCATCATCAAATGCTATCTCAGAATTCCCTGGCGATACTTGTTGGGTAAACTAACAAGTCAGGGTGGCAGCCGAAGCAAAGGCTGTAGGGCAACTCGCCTGGGCGGTCTCGATAATGTAGAGCCGCCTTTTGCCTTGCAATTTTTTTGAAACATAAACATAGTGGAACAATGAGGAAGGAAAAATTTGACAAAAGATTTCATTCCTATATACTTATCCGCTGCTCAATTTTGAGTAGTGATGTAGTTCTTTGTAAGTTTGATTAGGTTAGCTTCGTCTTTAAGATCTTAAAAGTGAAGTTAACCTAATCAATTCAATGATGTGAACTGTCGCTTGTCGTTCCCGTGTCGGGCACTTCTAGCGGCTGTTGCTAGCGCGCAAGCGCAAGGAGGACCAACCCATGAGCGAGAAGACGCTCAAGACCCTCGAGCGGCTGATGGAGCTGCTCAACTTCACGCCGGAGCAGGTCATTGCCTTCAAGTCCCGTATCGCCAACATCATCAAGGCGAAGGGCGACGAGGCGAAGGGCAAGCTCCACGCTCACTTCATTCGCGGGAAGAGCCAGCAGGACACCTACCTGATGCTCACCCAGGATGCGGAGGGCAGCAACCTCATCGATCAGCCGATCCTGCTCGTCGGAGGGTTCAACCCCGCCGAGAAGTTCGAGACGCTGAGCGCCGAGGTCAACTGGCAGGGCCTGAAGGACCTCGTCAGCATGACGACCACCTCGACCGAGGTCGCCCAGGGCGCCCGCGACGAGGAAGGTCATTTCCGGCCGGTCGCCAAGCGCACCGCCGGCGTCAGCAAGAAGACGAACTTCGCTCTCGTCGGCCACATGTTCGAGGTCACCGTCGGCAAGTACGTCCGCCAGAGCAGTCTCGGCAAGTTCGTGGCCTCCAAGGTCACGCTGCCCAAGAAGGCCGAGATGACGCCCGACCAGAAGGCCGCCGCCGCCAGCGCCGGGGCTCACGCCGCCGCCGCCAGCCGCAAGAAGGCCGGCAAGGGTGGACGCAAGTCCGCTCACCGCTGATCCAGCTTTCTCACGAAGCTGATCGCAACCAAGGCGGCGGGGTGGTCAAACACCTCGCCGCCAAGGCATCAAGAACATATCATTCTAACCACGCTCCGCCGAAGGCAGAGCGACAAATCATGTCAGGTATAAAGATGACCGATTAGGCATCCCTGATACAGCAGTACGATTTGTTGCCGCCCTAAGCGTCGAGCCCAACCAACCCCGCCAAACGGCAGGAGGCACTATTAGACGAAAGTCGACATAGGGAAGCCTCTCAACACCGTTGCGGGGTTTTCCATTGGTTAGGATTCTTAGGTTAACTCTGTAATAGGTATTCTCTAGACTGCGGCGGGGGAGGAGATGCAGCCCGACCATCTTGGCTGCTTCGATCGGGGAAGCATGTCATCAGAAATCACGATTCCGTGTTGCAACGGAAAGAGACGCATTCGCGTCCGCCGGGGGGGCTGCCCTGGCGTTTGTTTTTTGCCCGGAACTTTCCTGTTGTTTTCTTGACTCGCCTCTGCTACCATAATCCTTTCCGTCATGGGGCGGACGCGTAGTTCTTTGGTGCGAGAAGTTCTGAGGTGATAAGCGGGGCTCAGGAGATGAGCAGCGATTATCACCCTGGAACTTTCGAATAGGGAAACGGAGGGAGAGATGGCGCTCGTTATGCATAACTGGGGCTGGCGTCAGTTCAAGGCTGGCGCAGGCAAGATCATCGGCCCGGGACAGAAGTACGAGGGCTTCACGTTGCGCACCGTGCACGACTGTCTCGTGCTGGTCGAGCATTCCGGAGTGACGCCGTACGAGCTCTTCTCTGGAGAAGGACAGATATTCACCACGGGCGAGAACCCGGTTGCCGTGGTGGATGGCGAGCAGCAGCACAAGCTCGTCAAGTTCTTCTTCGAGCAGAAGCAGCTGCTCGGCAAGTTCGCAAGCACGGATGTGGTGCTGGATGGTGCGAGGGTATGCTGTCCTCTGACCGGGGCAGCACACCCGCTCGTCTTCCGGGCGCACGTGGACCTGGGTATTGCCTTGCGGCACCCCATCACCATTGCGGAGGTGGGCCTGCGCCACTTCCGCTAGTAGATTCCCAGGAGCGGCCTCGGCGGCCCCTCCACGGGGCATAGACACGAGGCCGCTCCTAGGATAGGGGCGGTTTTTTAATGTTCCTGTAGTGAAAAAGAGAAGAATACAAGATTGTTGGAGGATCAGTAATCCACGGTGTCTTGGTGGGTTGATTGCGTGAAATGTCGTAGAATAATGGCATGGCTGATACACAAGACGTATATCAGGATGGCACGACGGACCATCCACCCGAGGTTCTTGAGAATATAGAGCGATTAACGCAGATCCTCATTGCAGAAAAACGGCAGCTCCTGCGCCTCAAGAGCGAACAGCAAAGACACTACCTTGATCTTCTCGACCTGGCTACGGAACTGTTGCCGCGGCTTATTGCCGACGCGGAACTCGCCGAGCCTATCGACACCGCATTTGTTCGCGAGTTTCTCGTGATGCTCTACGATCGCACACAATTGCTCGCTCAAGATTCAGGAGCACAAGCGAGAAGTGAAGAGGATTGGTATGCCACGCTGCAGCTCACCAGCTTATTTCTCCTGGAAGCGTTTCGTATCCGGACGAAGGTAAAGGATGCGCATGCCCGAGATCTGATGGTAAACAACTTGCTCTACATTGCAGAGGGCGCGGGTAGCTATATTCACCGTGACGCAGATTACGCTATGGCGTCGTATTTCCTGCATCGACACGTGCTCTATGCTCTGGTGCGCATCATGCAGGTACAGCTGCCAATTGACACCGAGACGGTCCTTACTTTGCTTAGGTTTTTTTCTGTCTACGCACCGCCCACAGGTGTCGTTCCAGAATCTCTCCTGCAGGCGTATATGCAACAATGTGCTCGCGGACTCACCTATATTCTAGAAAAGAATGCTGAACGGGCGCAGACAAACCTCCAGGTCGCTCAGCGCAGGGAGACTATCCCGCCGGAATTCGGCCAGTTTACTTTTCCCTCCGGCCTGGAAGTTCATGTTCAGTTTGGCGTCGACCCAGTGTCGTACGCCATAGCTGCACGGAAGCAAGGAAAGGAGACACCTCTGCAGAACGTGCTTCGTGAGTTGCAGCCCAATGAAATCAGTAGCCTGGGTGAGGCGTTTCTGAATCTCCCTGGTCCATTCGGCACGGAGCTTCGAGGAATACTTAAGAGTGCGAGGACACTCCTCGAGGAGGAGCCGACACTTGTGCAAAATGAGGATCTTGGAGAAGCGCCACAATGCCTCCTTAAGGCAATGGCAGAACGAGAATTGCTTGGGGAAGTAAAAGAGGTGATTACTGACGAAACGAGTGGCCGCTTCCTCACTACGTTAATAGCCGCAACAGCCTTGCTCGAGTACACTCGCAATGTAAACCTAGCCAAGGAGCAGGAGGCCCGCCGCCGGAAGGTTGTTGACTAGAGCACGCCAGTTTTCCACCGTGCCCTTGCGTTATCCTCAATATGTGCTACTATGTGTAACTAGCTTCCGCCGGGCTTGCTTTGAGTAAGTCGCAGGAGCTGGTTTGCAAATAGGTCTTTTACATTTGTTTGGTACGAGGTGCAAGGATGGCCCCACGGAGGATAGCAGGAGCTCTTCTTGCCTCTCGTACTCAAACTACAACAATTACTGCTTTCGCTTCCAGGGAAGTGAAAGGGGGTGGGCCATAGAGTAAGATTTCTTCTCTAGTTAAGGGTGGGAAAAACTGAACTACTGTTTTTACTCTAACGTTTGTTTCGTACGGTAACGGTAATCTATGAACAACACGTCTGCCAAGGTCCCCCGCATCAGCACTCAGGTGGCAAAGTTCGAGGCCAGGCTCAAGCAGAGCCGTCAGCGCAGATCGACAAGGTCGGTCGCGGCCCCGAAGGTTCCGTCGAAGAAGCCGGTGGTGCTCGCGAAGAGCGCCATCGGCAAGCCGGACTTTCAGGAAGACCGGCCTCGCTCGAACAGCTCGGACATGGCCACTTTCCGCCCGTCGCCGCCCAGGAGCCGCCGGTTCCGGCGCCTCTACGGCTGGAACCAGGAGTTGTGCCCCAAGCCGACCTACGCCTGAGCAAGCAAGGGACACGAAAGCAGTAGGAAGTTAAGACCCCTACGGGAATGTGGCGTTACGCCATGCGGTTCTAGTCCGCGCATTCCCCTGGGGTCGTTCGTGTTTCTGGAGAGTTTTACGAAACGAGCGGGGAGATGGTATGATACTTAGATTATTGTTAATCTGGCAGACTGCCCGAAAACAAGAAGCCTTGCTTCCAAATGCATCAGGAAGCAAGGCTTCTGAACCTCGTTTTCAGACGGTCTGGGCACATAATCACTATGAATATGAAAGTTATTGGTATTATTGTCGCGGCTCTTGTTATCATTTTAATTGCTTTTTACATGAATTCATCGAACGGAACACCTACTACACCCGCTGGTACTCCTGAGTCAACGGCAACACCATCACCGGCTGCAAATGGTCTCCAGGTGCAAGACGTCGTGGTGGGCACTGGTACTGAGGCTAAGGCGGGGGACACGGTCTCGGTGCATTACACGGGAACTCTTGAGAACGGCACCAAGTTTGACAGCTCTGTCGACCGCGGCCAGCCTTTCCGCTTCCCCTTGGGAGCAGGTATGGTCATCCAGGGCTGGGACTTGGGTGTGGCGGGGATGAAAGAGGGTGGCAAGCGCCATTTGGTGATTCCAGCCAGCTTGGCCTACGGGGCGGCCTCACCAAGTCCGCTTATTCCCGCAAATTCGACTCTTGTGTTTGACGTAGAATTGATTAAAGTAGAACGCGCTAACTAGGCTCTAGAACATCTATATTAGGCGTTTACGCGCAAAGCCGCCTCTAGGGCGGCTTTGCCGTTGACGGAGACCCACCTTTCCTGCTAGTATACCGTACTGCCTCTACGAGGCGTATTTTTAAGATATGGCCAAGAAATCAGTCATCGCCCGAGCGCTCCGCACCCCGAAATTCAAATCACGGGTGGTACGCCGCTGCTTCCGCTGTGGCCGCAAACGAGGCTATATGCGCGACTTTATGCTCTGCCGCATTTGCTTCCGCGAGTTTGCAAACGAAGGTATGATTCCCGGTATTAAGAAATCAAGCTGGTAAAAACTCGGGAGTAGGCTGTAGAACATGAGCTTCTCTGTTCTAGACGCTACCTCCACACAACAATGATCGCTACTGACCCTATCGCAAACATGCTCGTCGCTCTTAAGAACGCCGGCATGGTCAAAAAAGAGCACACCCTCGTGCCCGCTTCGAAATTGAAGTTTGCTATTGCCGAGCTCCTGTTGAAGCACGGCTATTTGAGTAATATTCAAAAGAAAGGCAAGAAGGCCCAGAAGTTTATGGAGCTTACGCTTGCCTATGCGGAGGGCGAGCCTCGCATTACGGAGGTCAAGCGAGTATCAAAGCCATCCCGTCGGGTGTATAAGGGGGCGAAGGAGATTGTCTCGGTGCGCCAGGGGTACGGTATCGCTGTCTATTCGACCCCGCAGGGCCTCATGACTGACCGAGAAGCAAGAAAGGCAAAGGTTGGTGGCGAATTACTTTTCACACTCTGGTAATACTTATATGTCTCGCGTCGGCAAACAACGAATTCAGATCCCCGAGAAAGTTACCGTAACAACTACTGGTGACTTGCTTACGGTGAAAGGACCACTCGGCGAGGTGACGCGTAAGCTCCATAAGCACATCACCCTTCGCATTGAAGACGGAGTAGTGCTTGTAGAGCCAACGGTAACGACGCTTGAAAGTCGAGCGCTCTGGGGTACCTTTGCCTCACACGTGATCAACATGATCGAAGGCGTGACGAAAGGCTTCGTGAAGAAGCTGATCATCGAAGGTGTGGGCTATAAGGCAGAAGTACAGGGCGAAAAGATTAACTTCGCTCTCGGCTTCTCTCATCCCGTGCCGGTCATGATCCCGCAGGGCCTTAAGGTGGTCCACGAGAAGGGCACCCTTACCATTACGGGTATAGATAAAGAGAGCGTAGGACAGTTTGCCTCGCAGATCGTGGCCCGCAAGCGCCCCGAGCCGTATAAGGGTAAAGGTATCCGTTACGACGGCCAGGTGGTGCGCAGGAAGCAAGGCAAGAAGACGGTATCTTAATGGTTAAAAGAGTAAAGTAAAAAGTGACAAGTTGAATCCAAATTAAAAACTTTATACTTTAAACTTTCCACTTTATACTATCCAAAACTATGGCGACGAACGCAACACAAAACAAAAAACTGCAACGAGAACGACGGCATCGTCGCATTCGCTCTCGTGTGCACGGGACGGCAGAGCGCCCACGCTTGGTGGTGTTCCGTTCCAATAAGTACCTCTATGCACAGATCATCGATGATGATGCCAAGCGGACTATTGCTGCCGCAAGTAACATGAATGGTAAACAGGGTGATGGGGCAGAGAGTGTCGGTGTTGCGCTTGCGGCTGCTGCAAAAGCGAAGCAGGTGAGTCGTGTCGTCTTTGATCGTGCTGGCTATATCTTTACTGGCCAAGTGAAGGCACTTGCCGAAGCCGCACGCAAGGGAGGGCTTGAGTTTTAAAATCATACGAATACTTTATGGCAGAAGAAACAGTAACAACAGCAACGCAAGCGCCGACACCAGCCCAGGCTGTGCCCGCTCAAGGTGGCTATCAAGGGCAGGGTGGTCGCGGTGGACAACGTGGACAGCGTGGTGGCTCGGGAGGAGGGCGACCAGGGGGCAGGAGGGACACTCGCGCTCCACGAGTGAAGCCCGAGTTCGAGCAGAAAATTATACAGATTCGCCGCGTGACCCGCGTGATCGCCGGAGGTAAGCGCTTTAATTTCTCTGTTGCCATGGTGATTGGTAACCGGAACGGCTCCGTAGGCGTCGGTCTCGGCAAGGGAGGCGATACTTCCCTTGCGATAGAAAAGGCTTTCCGCCATGCGAAAAAGCATATGCTCAAGCTCGCTCTCACGGAGACGAAGTCGCTTCCCCACGAAGTAAGCGCCAAGTACGCGAGCGCACGCGTACACCTGAAGCCATCTCCAGGCCGCGGCCTCATTGCCGGCAGTGCCGTACGTGATGTGCTTAATCTCGCTGGAGTAGTTGATGTGAACGCAAAGATCGTTTCTTCAAGCAAGAATAAGCTAAACATCGCCCGGGGAGCAATGGCGGCACTTGCGACACTCAAGGCTCGTACCCTGCGCGCACCAAAGGAAAAAATAACGATAGAGGCTGCCGCATAAGGTAGGCGCTCACTTTTTAGAATACTACTATGCAAATCCACCACATCACTCGTAGCCACAAGCAAGCAAAACGCAAAACCGTCGGACGGGGTGGCAAACGTGGCAAAACTTCTGGTCGAGGCACCAAGGGCCAGAATGCTCGGGCCGGCCACAAGAAGCGCCCAGAGGTGCGCGATATTATTAAGAAGTTGCCAAAACTCCGCGGCCGTGGAGTGAACGGGCTCCGGACCATCCAGCTCCCCGCGGTGGTTGTAAATGTGGCAGATCTCGAGACTCTCTTTAGCGCTGGTGCGCTCGTGACTCCGCACGTGCTCAGGTCACAAGGCGTGATCGCAGAGCGTATGGGCCGTGCTCCTCGAGTGAAAATCCTGGGGACGGGTGCGCTCACCAAGGCGCTGATTGTAAAGGAGTGCCTCGTCTCTGCTTCGGCAAAAGAGAAGATTTTGAAGGCAGGCGGGTCGGTAGCTTAAAAAACAGGCACTAGGCTTTAGGCACTAGGCGCCAAGGGAATGCATACCTAACCTAGAGCCTATAACCTAGAGCCTAGTAACATGAACACACTATTCCAAAAGCTAAAGACGATCATCCTCGACTCCACCTTGCGGAATCGAGTGCTCTTTGTGATTGCTGCGCTTGTCATCTTCCGTCTTGTTGGCACCATTCCCGTGCCCGGGGTGGACACGGCACGCCTTACCGCCTTCCTCGCTGGCAGCCAGTTCTTTGGCCTTTTAAACATCTTTTCCGGTGGCGGTCTCTCGAACCTCTCCATTCTCATGCTTGGTGTTGGTCCTTATATCACGAGCTCGATTATCATGCAGCTCCTGACGATGATCTTCCCCAAGCTTAAGGAGATGTATCAAGAAGAAGGTGAGGCCGGCCGTCGCAAATTTGCACAGTATTCTCGTTTGCTTTCGGTGCCTCTCGCCATGATCCAGGCATTTGGCTTGCTCTACCTGCTCAAGCAGCAGAGCATCTTCGTGGCGCCGACGCTTTTTGACCACGTGCTTGCCGTAATTGTGGTGACGGGTGGTGCCGTGTTCCTCATGTGGCTTGGAGAGCTGATGACCGAATACGGTATCGGCAACGGCATGTCTCTTCTCATCTTTGCCGGCATTGTGGCTACTGCTCCGACAAGCCTCTCACAGCTCTACTACACCTTTACTAGTGCAGACCTCCTGCTCTACGCTGTCTTTTTGGTCGTAGCGGTGGTTATCATCGCTCTCGTTGTGGTCATCACGGAAGCGGAGCGGCCTATCCCAGTAACGTACGCCAAGCGTGTGCGTGGCATGAAGGTCTACGGGGGCACGTCTACCTATCTACCCATCAGAGTTAATCAATCTGGTGTGATGCCCATTATCTTTGCGCTCTCGATCTTGCTGTTTCCCCAAATGATTGTTTCCTTCTTGGGCGGTATTGCGAACCCAACCGTGCAGGCGGTGGCGACGACAGTGAAGGCAATCATTGAAAACCAACTGATCTACGGGATTGCTTACTTTATCTTAGTCTTTCTCTTTACCTACTTCTATACGGCTGTTACGTTTGATCCAGACCAGATTGCCACGAATTTACAGAAGAGTGGCGCCTTTATTCCAGGGGTGCGGCCAGGACCTTCTACCTCAGAGCATCTCTCGAAGATACTCGTGCGCCTGACCTTCGTGGGTGCTGTCTTCCTCGCTTTTATCGCTATTTTGCCTCTTATTCTTCAGGCAGTCACTGGTATCCAGGCGCTTGCCATTGGAGGCACCAGTCTCCTCATTGTGGTATCTGTCGTTATCGAGTTTGTAAAACAGCTTGATGCACAACTCTCGATGCGGGAGTACTAGCCTCAAGGAGCTTTACCAGGTAAGATTTAGAGCGTAGGTAGAGAGGGACTGTATCCTGATCTCTGCTTACGCTTTATCTCCTAAATCTTTCATCTATCGTGAACGAGCCCATCACCGTTATTTTCTTTGGATTTTCAGGCTCTGGGAAAGGGACCCAGGCGCAACTGCTCCAGCAACATTTAGAAATGCAGGGGCGCAAAGTGTTCTATATCGAGACCGGCCAGCGTTTCCGAGATTTCTTGGCACGCAAGAACTACTCTTCGACGCTTACCGAGGAGGTTATCAAGGTTGGTGGTTTGTTGCCACCCTTTCTGCCCATATGGATTTGGGCGGGTATCTTTATCGACACGCTTACTGGCAGCGAAGACGTTATTATGGATGGGTTGTCTCGGCGCCCGGAGGAGGCTCCGATCCTCGACTCTGCTTTGAAGTTCTACAAGCGGCCTACCCCACACGTGCTCTTTCTCGATGTCTCTGCGGACTGGGCTCGGGCACGACTTGTAGGGCGAGGCCGCTATGACGATACCGAGGACAACATTAGCCGACGGCATGCGTGGTTTGTCTCCGAGGTGCAACCCGTGCTGGACTTCTTCAAAAAGACACCTGGCTACCATTTCCACACGATTAACGGTGAGCAACCAGTAGTAGCGGTGCAGGCTGACATTTGTAAAGCAATTGGTCTTGATGGCACTCATTAAATCAAAAGAAGAGATTGTTTTGCTGCGCGAGGGTGGCAAGCGTTTGGCACAGGTGCTTGAGTGCGTGGCTGCCGCTGTGCAGCCGGGAGTAACTGGCCTTGAGCTTGATGCACTCGCCTTGCGCTTGATACGCGAAGGTGGTGACGAGCCAGCCTTTCTTGACTATCAGCCCAAGGGGGCGAAGATCGCGTTCCCAGCTACTCTTTGTGTCTCGGTGAATAACGCCATTGTCCATGGTATTCCTACGGACGTTCCGCTCGCGATGGGCGATATTGTGGGGCTTGATCTCGGTCTTCGGCATCGGGGACTCTTTGTGGATATGGCCGTCACCGTCCCCGTGGGACCAGTGAGTATGGAGGTTGCGATGCTCGTGAACGTGACAAGGGAGGCGCTCGAAGGAGGCATACAAGCTGTCCGAGCCGGCGCTCGGATGGGGGATGTTGGTGAGGCTATTCAAGCATACGCTACGCCGCACCAGTACGGCATTGTGCGTGAACTTGGCGGGCATGGCGTTGGCCACGAAATTCACGAGGAACCCTATGTGCCTAATTACGGTAAGGCGGGGACCGGTCCGAAGCTCATGGCCGGGATGGTGCTCGCTCTTGAGCCTATGTTTAATCTTGGGGGCGATGCCATTAAGCTTGGCCGAGACAAATTTACCTACGAAACACGGGATGGTACGTGGAGTGCACATTTTGAAAAAACAGTACTGGTGACTGAGAACGGGGCAGAAGTTCTGACCACACTCTAGGCGACTCTTGAAGTAGTACGACAGCCATTTTTCTGCTACGATGCACGTTTACTAGAGATATAACTAACTCACCCACCATGGCAAGTTTAGGATTCCCGGTATTTAAAACCAAGAAAGCAGGTGCCCAGACGTTTAATCTTGAAGACCCAAAGGGGCGTAAACAGTACTTCCAGTTCAAGGCAGGTGACGAGATTGCGGACATCCGTACCTACTTGAAGAAAGGCACCTTCGTTGCCTTTATGATGGGGAAGAAGAACTCCGGGAAGGGCACGTACACCAAGCTGTTTGCTGAACAGGTAGGACAGGACAAGGTAATGCACCTTTCTATTGGGGACGTCGTGCGCGCGGCACATAAAGAGATTGAGACGCCAAAGGGACGGCGAGCCCTTGCGCAATGGCTTAAGGAGAACTTTCGCAACCTGATGTCTCCGGACGAGGCTATCGCTGCCATCGCCAGCAGAAGCACGTCCTCTCTGATTTCGACAGAGCTCACGCTAGCACTCGTGGAGCGAGCGATCGGCACTCTGGGTACAAGGAAGGCGGTCTTCGTTGATGGTTTTCCGCGCGGTCTTGATCAAGTGTCCTTTGCTCTCTACTTCCGCCACATTATGGGGTACCGTGACGATCCCGACTTTTTCGTCTTCATCGACGTGCCAACGTCAATTATTGCGGCACGACAAGCGGGGCGAGTGATTTGCCCAGTGTGTCAAGTGCCCCGGCATCCGAAGCTCCTACGCACCAAAGAGGTGGGCTACGATCCTAAGCAGAAAGAGTTCTTTCTTCAATGTGATAACGCTGGATGTAAAGGAGCACGTATGGTGAAAAAAGAAGGAGACAACCTGGGAGAACAAGAACTCAAGAAACGATTGCTTGTTGACGAGGAGATCATGCGCCAACTCATGAGTCTTCAAGGTGTCGATAAGGTGCTTGTGCGCAACTCGGTCCCTGTCGCAGAAGCAAAAGCAAAAATTGATGCGTATGAAATAACTCCTAGCTACGAGTACGCGCTTGGCGAAAAAGGTGAGGTGGCCATTTCTGAGCGACCATGGGTAGTGAAGGACGATGAAGGAGTTGACTCGTACAGCTTGCTTCCCGTTGCGCCCGTGCTCAGTATGATCAAGCAAATTCACAAGGTCCTCGGACTCTAGGTAGCGATTCACCTGTGGATAACGAGTGGAAGAAATTGACAAACGAAGCCTCTATATCGTAACCAATGATCAGCTTGCGTGACTTGCGCGTGAGCATATAATGAAAATAGGTTGGTGTACGTTGACTAGCTTGTGCAACATACAAGGGAGCTCTCAATCCAGCACCTTTATCCTCTTTTTACTAAACGAGGTAGAACTAGGATAAAGGTGTTGGAAGTCCATAGATGTCGCCGTGGCGTCATCGGCGGGGCACCCACCTAGTGGTACACTAGGTCCAACGTTATCCAACCTTGCTCTAAATGAAGGGCCGTCCTCCGGGACGGCTTTTCATTTGCCGGTGAGGATTTACACAGATTGATTCTTGGAGTGCGTGGTATACTTTCTTTCATGGCGAAAACACTCGAACTATGCTTTCACGATGGGGCAGGGTCGGTGACAGGAGCAAACTTTATGCTCAAGGAAGAGGGAGGGACTACGTTGCTCTTTGATTGCGGGCTGGTGCAGGGAGAGAAAGTGGGGGAGGATTCCAATGGAGACCCTTTTGCCTACGACCCGAGCAAGGTCGACTGTCTTATTGTGAGCCACGCGCACCTAGATCACGTGGGGAGGATTCCCAAGCTTGTAAGGGACGGCTTCGTGGGTAGGATTATTTCCACACCACCAACAAAAGATATTGCCGAGCTCATGCTCGCCGACTCCTTAGGGGTGCTCGAGAAAGAGGCACGGAATAGTGGCCAAGAGCCGCTCTACTCCATGCAGGACGTGGCGAAGTCGATGACGCTCTGGACGACGGCGAAATATCACGAGCCGGTACATATTGGGAATTTCCAGCTCCTCTTTAAGGACGCGGGTCACATCCTTGGTTCAGCAATGACGGAGGTGTCCTATGGTGAGAAGAAGATTTTGTTTACCGGCGACCTTGGAAACTCTCCTGAGCCGTTGCTGCGTGATACGGAAGCAATCGGCTCAGTCAACTATTTGGTCATGGAGAGCGTGTACGGTGATCGGGTCCACGAGCACCGTGATGACCGCAAGCGCTTGCTCCAGGATGTGGTGATGCAGACGTATAATCACAAGAGTACGCTCATGATCCCGGCCTTCTCGCTTGAGCGTACGCAGGAGCTGCTCTACGAGCTTCGCACTATGGTGGATGCCGGAGTGCTCCCCCCTGTTCCTGTCTATCTTGATTCTCCGCTTGCCATCAAGGTCACCGACATCTATGAGCGCTATAAGGAGTACTTAAACGACGCGGCAATGCAGGAGCTTACCGGTGGGAAAGGCCTCTGTGGCTATAAGTGGGTGCACAAGACGATGACAACAGAGGAATCAAAGGGCCTTCGTGACGTGCCAGGACCAAAGATTATTATCGCAGGTTCCGGCATGTCGAACGGCGGACGCATCATCCACCATGAGAAGAACTATCTACCTGACCCAAACAACATTCTGCTCTTGATTGGGTATCAGGCGGTACGAACCCCTGGGCGGTTGCTGCAGGATGGGGCCACACACATCCGTATTCTTGGTGAAGATGTGCCAGTCAACGCAAGGGTTGTCAATATTACAGGCTATTCGGCGCACAAAGACCGAGAGGGTTTGTTTGATCTTGTCGCTGGCGGGGTGGACACCTTGGAGCGCGTCTTTGTGGTTATGGGAGAGCCAAAGTCTTCGCTTTATCTTGTGCAGCGCATACGAGATAACCTGGGGATAGATGCAATAGCTCCCGATAAGGGCGATCACCTGACGCTCGCATTTTAATTACCACACCGTCTATGACACACATTGATTCTCAGAGGCACTCGCACAAGACCGTGAAGATTGGGTTTTCCGGTACGGCAGTAACGGACTTCTTGCTGCAGCAAGATCTGGACGAATGTAAAGAAGTGGGGGCCGAGGTGGCACGGCAGGGCGCCATCATGGTAACTGGGGCCACTACCGGCTCGCCGCTCTGGGCTTCCCGGGGGGCCAAGGAGGCTGGGGGATTTGCCATAGGACTCTCGCCAGCGAAAAGCGAGCTGGAACACGTGCAGACGTATGGGCTCCCTCTTGATTATCAAGATGTGATTATCTATACCGGGTTTGGCTACTCTGGCCGCGATCTGCTCTTTACACGGTCAACCGACGCTATGATTATTGGTCCGGGTCGCATTGGAACTTTGCACGAGTTCACTATTGCTTTTGAAGACAACAAGCCAATTGGCATTATGCATACGGAGGACTCCAAGACCGACGATGTGATCAAATTTATCCTAGAAGAAAGCCACCGCAGAGATGACAACAAAAAAGTGTTTTTCGAGAATGACCCTAAAAAACTCGTAGCTCGCCTCATCGAGATGGCCAAGGCGGACAAGGAAGGACACCTCTAGGTAAAGTCCAACTCTACCGAATCAGTAGAGTTGGACTTTACCTAGACTTCATGAATAGGGCGAGTATCCTAAAATATATGAAAGAAGAGCAATCAAATTGTGTTTTTTGTAAAATACTGGCTGGCACTTTACCTGTAAGTCTTGTATATGAAGATGATGAGGTCGCGGTGTTTCCACCCTTGCAACCAGTTAATCCGGGACACTTACTCATTATCCCAAAACAGCATGCTCCGTACATGAAGGATCTAGACAGTGGGACACTTTCCTACATGATGGAGATAGCTCAACGATTGAATGGCGCAATTCGCCAGTCGAAATACCCATGCGAAGGAGTTAATCTATTCTTGGCCGACGGAGAAGCAGCGCAACAAGAAGTTTTTCACTTGCATCTCCATATATACCCACGATACCCCGCCGATGGATTTGGCTTCAAATACGATCCATCAAGGCATTTTATTCACATGGAGCGGTCGGAACTAAATTCTATTGCCCAGGAGATAAAGAAAAATCTTTCCTAGAAGCAAGACGACCGGCGTGATCCCATTGTTTTTCTAAGGCAGGTAAAGTCCAACTCTACTGAATCGTTAGTCAAAAAGTAGCCCTGCGAGTGAGTCTTCGAGAGCGCCATAGTCTTCTCCGTAGAGATCATTGAGGTTTGCTCGGTAGTCTTTAATCGGCTCAATGAAGTCATCAAGAACGGTTCTTTGCAAAAGGTGTGCGTACTTGGGCTGTCCACAATAGTCATGGTAGCTTGACCAGGAGTAGGTATCAAGGAAAGTAAGCACCTTCCTAAAAGGTGTACCACTCTCCTTGTTGTAGCCGGGAACAAGGTCTTTTGGATTAATATGAAGATAGTGGATGAGGCTAAAGAGGTATGCCTCATCCTCGACAATCTTGTATTTGTACTTACCCTGAAAGAGGGCTCCAGAGCGGTCGTATTTCTCGTTGAAATAAAGGGTGTATGCCGTTCCGAGTCGTTGCATAAACTTACTGATACCGCCCTCTCTGCGCTCGTGAACAAGGAAATGAAAATGGTTAGGCATTAAACAGAACGCGCATAGGTCGACAAGTCGTTCTGTTGCATTGACGACCACGTCACCTGAAAGTCTACTTGGGTTGACTATCTCGACGTTGTTTAAGACGTTCATAAATCTGAGGAAAAGCAGATAATCTGTCTTCTCAAAGAACACTTTTCGCTTATCCACGCCCCTGTTGTACACATGGTAAAAGGAATCAAGTTCGATGGGTGACCTACTCATCATTTAAGTATATGTCGCGTGGTAGTAAAGTCCAACTCTACTGATGCGGTAGAGTTGGACTTTACTGACCCCGTTAGGGCATCTGTAGTATAGAAGCGGACCCTGTTTGTGTTAGATAAATTAAGAACCGCCTCCAGGAGGCGGTTCTTGGTCGGGGCGCCATCCCATCAGGTGGGCATGGCTTGGCAGTCCGGGCAGTAGAGCTTTGGCACGAGACCCTCAGCTTGCATGCCCCTGATCATCCACCGGATCTCCTTGAGAGACTCCGGCAGGGTAGGCAGGGCCGAAATCAGCTTCCGGCCGCACTTAGGGCAGAGCTTCCCTCGCTTCTTGCGAGAAACCTTCTTCTTTTTCATCTATGCACCTCCGCGTGTACCTTACATAAAAGGAAGTATTACGTCAATTAGAACCAGGTGCGGATGGTTTGGATTTGTTCGGCGTAGGGGGCGGCCACTTCGGGGGTTTCGAGGAGGAGGGGGATGGGCTTCTTTGTTGCGGCATTGAGGAGGTCGATAAAGCGCTTCAAGCCCGCGGTGCCAATCTTGCCGATGCCAACATCTTCATGGCGGTCGCGCCGAGAGCCGCAGTCAGGCTTCGCATCATTAAAATGCACGCAGTCTACGTGCTTGAATCCAATCTCTTTTTCGAACTCTGCAAATCCCGCCGCTGCTTTCTTTGGATCGGTCCAATCGTAGCCAGCCGCGAAAGAGTGCTCTGAGTCTAGGCAGATGCCAAAGCGGTTGTCGCCACCGAGTTTGTCTTGAATGGCGTGAAAGATCTGTCCTAAGTCGGTAAAGAGGTAGCCCATCTCTGACCCTTGTCCGGCGGTGTTTTCGAGGAGGAGCTTGGCTTGCAAGTGCTTGGTTGCTTGTACAACTGCGGCAATATTGGTCACGAAGTGCGCCCTCGCTTCGGCAGGCTCACTCCCCATGACCTTCCCCATATGGATCACAACACCGTCGATACCAAGCGCTTCGGCAATATGCAAATCTTCGATGAGCGACTGGTATTGGTAGCTCGCGGGCGTAAGCTTTTGCGCAAAGTTGTGCACATAGCCTGCGTGGATGACTGCATACTCCAGTGGTGAGCTTTCAAAATACTCTCGCCCAAGGCGAGCTGCTTCCGCGTACTCACCCCGGAGTCCGACTGACCGAGGGCTCTTGGCGAAGAGATGCATGGCGGTTGCGCCATCAGCCACCGCTGCGGAAAAGGCGCCCCGATAGCCTCCCTTGCTAATAGAATAGAATGCGCCGAGGGGATTGGGTAACATAGGTTTAGAGTTAAGACGTAAGAGTTAGGAGTTAAGGAAGACGCCTTACGCGATGCTTCCATCTTACCTCATAGCTCTTAACTCTCAAGTACAATAAACTCCGCAATGAGCGGAGTTTATTGTACTTGTTTGACGATCTTTTCGAAAATTGCGGGGTGGTCCTTGGCAAGCGTGGAGAGAATTTTACGGTCAAGGGTGATGTTCTTCTTCTTGAGGGCACCCATAAGCTTGCTGTAGGAAGTACCAAAAGTCTTGGCACTGGCGCCGATACGAGTCTGGAAGAGGCGTCGGAAGTCGTTCTTCTTGTCGCGGCGGTGAGCAAAGGCGTGGGAGCCGGCATGGACAATAGCTTCGTTTGCCTGGCGTTCTTTGCTACCACGGCCAAAGCGGTACCCCTTTACTTGGCGGAGGACTTTGTGACGACGCTTGAGTGCATTTACTCCTTTTTTGACGCGAGACATAGTGGTATGTTTACATTACAAAACTACATAGGGAGGAGGGAACTGAGCTCTTTCCGAGTTCGCATGTGCCCAAATTCCATGTGTTTCTTGGCCTTGAGCTGCTTCACGCGGCTTGCCTTGGAGTTGAAATGGTTTTGGCCAGCTTTACGCGTTAGGACCTTACCATTTCTGGTAACTTTCATGCGTTTCTGGAATGACTTGTTGACGCGGAGGCCCTTCATAAGAGTTTGGTAACTATAGCGGAAAACCTCAAAGAAATCAAGCGGAGTCCATGTCTCTATAGCCCAGCGAACCGTAGTTCCTGCTGGGACACTCTGGAGCGAGCGTGCTGGGACTACCGAAGGTACTCCTGCGGTAAAGCGAGTGAGGTGTAGCGGGCCTGGCGCTGGCCAGGCAACGCGCGTCCCAGCAGGAACTACGGTGAGCCGCCTATTTCGCTCGCTCGATGATGACCGTAAGGCCCTTCATGCTTTTCTTGATTGGATCGACAATCTTGTATTCTTCCGTGATGAGCGTGAGTACTCGTTCCAACCGCCCCTTGAGAAAGTTGAAATCCATGTATTTGACGCGGCCCCGCAGGAAGAGATCGAACTTGACCCGATGGCCCTCCTTGAGGAACTTAGAAGCCTGAAGGGCTTTGAGTTCGAGGTCGTGGTCTCCGGTCCCCACCTTGACCTGTAGGCTCTTCAGCTCGCTTACTTTGGCGTTTGCTTTAGCGGCTTTTTGTTTCTTGTTCTCGAGGTACTGATACTTCCCAAAGTCCATGATCTTTGCGACTGGGGGAGTGGCACCTGGAGAGATTTCAATCAGGTCTGTACCGAGCTCGTGGGCGCGCGTGAGAGCGTCTCCAATTTGCAAAACACCTAAATTACTGCCATCTTCGAGGATGACGCGCACTTCACGGACATTGATTTGGTTGTTGATTCTAGTTCGTACTTTGACAGACATGCGGCGAGACGAGAAGTCGTTTGCGTATTACAAAAGTTATGCTCTATTATAGAGGAGAAAGTGAGCTACGTCAATCCGTGTTGGCCATGCTAGACTGGAGGCATTATTTCTTTACGCACAAACTCGATGGAACACAACGAAGAGCTTCGTACCACGCCTGAGCAGCAGGCATCGCCAAGATTGTTGAGTGCTCTGGAGCTCGATGCAAAGAAGGCAATCGCCTATCGCACGCATTTGCTCAATAACAAGGCGGCATACTTGCAGGATGATACTACGGGCACGACTTTTGCGGCGGAGCTGGCCAAAGTAGAAAAAGAGATTGCTGACCTCAACACCGCGCTAGCTGGCCGAAAAGGCTAAACGTGCTTGGCGCGAGGCTTTCCACAGCCTACCCTTGCATTCTCTCAACTGGTATGCCGTATTCTTTTGCATCGACTTCTATGTTCTTATAGTTTTCCCCTGTCTCTACGACATGCTGCTCGGTATACTTCTCTTGAGGTTGTTTGGTAGATAAACGAGTTATATATCGTCCGGGAGTCTTACATATCCGCTACACCGAGGTGTACGGTTGCGGACACCCACCTGAGATAAAGAACTCGGGATACGTCCAGGCAGCCTTAGCTAACAAGCCCCTTCTCCTAAGCATGGGGGCTTTTTAGCACTTGGCGCAGCTCCTACGATTTGAACTCAGCAATAAAGGTAAAGGAACACACGCACGGTGCCTCCTTGCAGACATGGCAGTTGTGCTCGTAGCTCTCTGCGAGCTCCTTCGCCATATCAATCTGAGCAGAGTTTGCAATACCCATCACGCAGGACACGTAGTCGGCTGCTTCTTTCTTCACTTCCTCAAACTGCTTTTGTGTGTGTCCGCCAAGGTAGTAGTGCACCGCCTCGCTCACCTCACCCATCTCTTCGGCTAAGTGTACCCCCACGTCTGCCAAGGTGCGTCCGGCAGCAGGATAAATCTCGGCAAACATCTGTTGGATGCCGGCGAGTGTTTTTGGACGAAGGGAACTCCTCCGACTGATCGTCGGGCGGACCGT
>Ga0208246_1000892_pt1 | contig 19498 bp, 18 predicted proteins | sample RifOxyD2_FD_184039 | JGI IMG/M metagenome (GOLD analysis project Ga0208246, IMG submission 184039) | Soil microbial communities from Rifle, Colorado - Rifle Oxygen_injection D2 (SPAdes) | ecosystem: Environmental > Terrestrial > Deep subsurface > Rock core/Sediment | place: Rifle, Colorado... | reverse complement strand
GGGTTTTTAAACAATCTCAATACACAAAAAGCATTTCTCTGTATTTGGGAAGAATCCAGTATTCATCACCGGTATGTTCTTCAATAATATCAACAGTTTCCCTTAAACTTAACATTTGAGGAAGAATTTCTCCACAAAAATAATCGGCTTTTTGCTCTTCATCCTTTATATTATCTTTCTTATCCATTGCTTCATCAAGTTTACATATCTTCTCATATAGTTCTGAAACCAATTTTGAATATAAGGAAACCATTTCAGTTTCTTTTTCTATTACTTTATCGTTAATTCCTTTAATCGTGATTAAATTCTGCACAGATTCCGCTATCTCACTCTGATATTTTACTGCTGCCGGCAAAACAAGAGTCTTTGCCATCATCAGTGCCGTTTCAGCTTCAATATTTACTACTTTAATATACTGTTCCAATAAGATAGTATATATAGATTCAACCTCAACCTCGCTTAAAACATTCAATTTCGCAAAAATCTTCTTATTCTTACTACTTATTAAATCCTTAAGAGATTCCGGAGTATTCTTCTTATTAGGCAATCCCCGTTTCATTGCTTCTTTTTCCCATTCTGTATCGTAATTATTTCCTTCAAATCTCACGGGTTTTGTTTCGGTAATTGCCTGTATTATTGTCTTTAATACCGCTTTGTTGAAATCTTTTTCCTTTTTCAAATTGCTTTCTATTTCATTATAAAATTCGTTTAGAATATCAGTAACCATTACATTTAAGGTGTAATTAGCCATTGCAATAGAATGAGATGAACCAACCGCCCTGAATTCAAATTTATTTCCGGTAAACGCAAACGGAGAAGTCCTATTCCTGTCACTATTATCTCTGCTTATTGCCGGCATCTTGCTGATTCCTAAATCAATAATCGCCTTATCACTATAATCCGTCTCTTTATTCACTTCCAAGTTATCCAATATCTTTGTTAATTGTTCGCCTAAAAATACGGAAATTATCGCAGGCGGCGCTTCGTTGGCGCCTAATCTATGATCGTTACCCGCAGTAGCTACAGTCGCTCTTAATAAATCTGAATATTTATAAACGGCTTTCATTGTTGCAATTAGAAAAACTAAAAACTGCAAATTTGCATGTGGTGTTTTTCCGGGTTCAAGTAAATTATTCCCTTCAGAATCAGCCATAGACCAGTTATTATGCTTCCCTGAACCGTTAATACCTAAAAACGGTTTCTCATGCAACAATAATGCAAGATTATGCCTATTAGCTACTTTTTTCAATATCTCCATAACAATCTGGTTATGGTCTGTCGCTATATTGCTATCTTCATATAACGGTGCTATCTCAAACTGTGCAGGAGCAACTTCATTATGTCTTGTTTTTACCGGAATACCGAGCTTAAAAAGATCCAGTTCGGCATCATGCATAAACGCAAGAATTCTTTCCCTTATACTTCCGAAATAATGGTCTTCCATCTCCTGACCTTTAGGCGGCTTTGCGCCAAACAAAGTCCTGCCTGTAATAATAAGGTCCGGTCTTCTATTATAATATGCTTTATCTACCAAAAAATATTCCTGTTCCGGTCCGACAGTTGTAAATACTCTCGTTACTTTTTTATTTCCGAAAAGATGAAGTATTTTCACTGCAATTTCGCTTAATCTATCCATTGACCGCAGAAGCGGCGCTTTTTTATCCAATGCCTGTCCTGTATATGATAAAAAAACACAAGGAATGCAAAGTGTTGTTCCATTAACACCTTCTGATAAAAATGCCGGTGACGTCGGATCCCATGCAGTATATCCCCGCGCTTCAAAAGTACTCCTTAATCCACCGCTTGGAAAACTTGAAGCATCCGGTTCACCTTGAATGAGATTATTTCCGGAAAATCGCTCAATTACTTTTCCGTCCTTGCTGAAACTTAAGAAACTGTCGTGTTTTTCGGCTGTTAATCCCGTCATAGGGTGGAACCAATGCGTAAAATGTGTAGCACCTCTGTCAATAGCCCATTCTTTCAAACCCTGTGCAACTTCTTCCGCTAATGTAGGTTCTACACGCCCGCCTTCTTTTACTATTTTCTTTAATGCCTCGTATGTTTTATAAGGCAGATATTTTTTCATTGCTTCGTCGTTAAACGAATTCATTCCGAAAATGTCCGAAATCGGTTTTCCTTTCATCTTAGGACTGATTGTCTGACATAAATCCCTTTGATTTGTAATCTCTGAAATAATGTTTTCTCTATAAGACATGTTAATACTCCTTTACAATAAAATTTAACCCCTTAAATTATACATTTTTTTTTCATACTGTCAATTTAATTCTATTAACCGCTTAAACCCTTTTCTAATTTCAGTACCCTCCTCCCATATAATAACCGTTCTATCAAAAACCGGCATATTATTGACATTACCCATTAAACAAAAATTTTTACAATTAAACCAACAATAGATAAACGATCGTCATTGTCCAAACTTAGTGTTATTTCTTAAGGTCTTCAACAATCATAACAGCTTCTGCAATCTCTTTCATAGTTTTCCTTTTATTCATAGATAGTTTTTGAATCATCTTGTATGCATCTTCTTCCGTTAAATTATCATTCTTCATTAAAATCCCTTTAGCTCGCTCAATAAGTTTCCTTGATTCAAGCTCCTCAGTAAAAACCTTCGTCTTAACTATCAATTCCGTATTTTCAATAACAACCGCTGCCTGATTTGCTATAGTTATCAAAACATTTTCTTCCTTATCCGTAAACTCGTGCGGGAAGGATGTATAAACATCTATTGCACCAATAACCCTATTCTTAACTATAAGGGGAATACACAATACCGAACACAAACCTTCTTTCCGAGCAATCTCTTTATATTTAAAAAGTTTATCCTGATATATATCATAAATAGCACAAGGTTTCTTTTCTTTAACTACCATACCAGCAAGCCCTTCCCCTATTTTCAGCGGTGGTTTTTTAAGATATTCATCCGATACAGCTTGCGACGATCTTATAACGAGCTCACCATTATCGTTTAAAAGCATTAATGAACATATCTTAAAACCGAACAATTCAGCGGTAACAGTGACGATAAGCTTAAGAATATCATCGAGAAATAGCTCTGAAGTTATTGCCTCTGATATTTTTGTAAGTGCCTCTATTGTTTTATTGATATTTTTTTTTAAAGCCATGTTTCTCACCAGATTTAATACGCATATATAGTTCCGTATGGCCTAGAATTTAATGCTTTAAATTTAGTAAACTTTTGATTAACTAAATTCTTTTGATTTAAATTAAAATCTCTACAAAATTCAGTTAAATATTCATTAACTATTTTTTTATCATTATCATCAAATTCCACTGAATCAACTTCCCGCCCTAATCGGTTTTTATTAATATTTCCTCTAATATAAACAGTTCCGCCGTGCATACCCGTTCCAATAAAATCCCCTACTATTTCCTTAGTATCATCTAATCCAAGTAAAATAATAATTCCGCCTGCCATATATTCTGCAAAAAAATCACCCACACTACCGCCTATAACAATTATCGGTATCATTTCTTTATACGACTTCATATGTATTCCGACCCTATATCCTGCATCATCCCTTACGAATACCTTGCCGCCCCTCATACCATAACCCAGTACATCACCTACCGAACCGTGAATTACAATCTTTCCGGCGTTCATTGTATTTGCTATGCAATCCTGGGCATTTCCGTAAACAGTAATTTTAGGTCCGCTCATAAAACTTCCCAAGTCATTACCTGCCGTACCGTTAATTTTTATATTAACTTCGGACTTCAATCCTGAAGCTATATACCTTTGACCGTTAATATTCTTAAGTATAATTTTCCTATCGCCGTTTCTAACACCGCTTCTTATCTTTTCATTTAACATTCTATGAGTTATGTTTTTAGAATTTATTATCATATTTCCACCGGTATAACCTCTTTGGATCTGTACTTTTTAGGTACATATATATAGCCAAAATTTTCCTTGAGCAAACCGTTTTTGAAATTAGAAACATCAACCTTATCTTTAATAAGTCCTGTAATAATGCCTGCTCTATCAATATCCCCTATTAAAATCGCGCCTATAATCCTGTCATTTCTGACAATATATTTTTTATATTTCCTATTTTTTTCATCATAATTTACAAACTCTTCATCCCCAATCTCGCTACTTAATCCTAACGTGATTATTGGCAGTCCGAAAACATCTACTGAATTCATAACAAAACCGCCTTCATATTTAGTATTTATTCCAATCATATTATCACCTGCAATACTTCCTTGCTTATACGCAATCGGCCAAATCGGAATAGCTCTATTTTCACCTTTTAAAATATCAAAAGCGGAAGCACAATCGCCGGCTGCAAATATATTTTTCTTTGATGTCATCATCTGTGAATCAACTATAATTCCTTTATCAGCTTTTATACCTGATTTTTTTGCAATATCTTGATTCGGGGTCACACCAATAGCGCATATAACCAAATCCACAAAAACTCTCTCTCCGTTACTAATGACACACTCTTTTTCTCTTATTTCTGTTACACTCGTATTCAGATAAAGTTTAGTATTCTTCCTTATTTCATCCGCGACCATCTTGCCCGACACCTCATCCAAAACCGAACCAAAGGGACGATTCATAAGTTCAACTATTGTTACTTTGAGTCCGAGTTCCTTTAAAAATGCGGCAGCCTTTATTCCTATCATTCCGCATCCGATTATCAAACAGCTCTTTTTGTTTTTTGCATATTTTTTTATTTTTGATGCATCATCAAAATTAGTTAAAGTGAAAACATTTCCACCGCATATTCCTTTTATATTATTTGGAACGATTGGCTTGCCACCGACAGCTAACAACAACTTCGAAAATTCAATATCTTTACCATCCTTAAGAATTACAGAGTTATTTTTAATCCTAATTGCCTCACTAATAAACATTTTTACGTCATTCCTACTAAAAAAACTTTTATCCCTGTAATAAAATTGTTCTTTTGAAATATTAAGATACGAAATCAGCGGTTTTGAATAGGAAATTTCTTTATCCTTAGTAATAACCGTAATCTTAACTTTTTTATCTTTAGACCTTATAGTTTCAATAGCAGATATCGCGGCTACTGAACTTCCGATAATAACAATTTTTTCATCTTTCATAATTAGTACCGATTATTTATCCCCTAAAACCAATATTATCAAGACCGTATCATTCTTTTTTCTTATCTTTATTTTTTATTGATTCGGCACATATCAACGCTTCATTGGGGCATGCATTGACACATGCCAATATCTTTTCGTCACTACATAAATCGCATTTAGTTGCAACTTTTTTTTCTTTTATATCCCTTAAAATAACCCCGAACGGACAAGACATAATACACATCCAGCAACCTACGCATTTTTCTGCATTATGGGAAACCGCATTTGTCTTTCTATCTCTATGCATCGCTCCGGTAACACATGCAGCAATACAAGGAGCATCCTCACAATGCCTGCACTGAATTGCAAATGACAATGGACCGTTCTGCTCAATAACAAGACGCGGCGTCAAATTAGGAAATTCTTCCTTATATGCTTTAATTATCTTCTTTGACTTTGAATGTGCAACAAGACACGCAATCTCACACAAGCGGCATGCCATACAATATTCTTCTCTAAAATAAATTTTTTTCATATTTTTAAAAACGATTATGCAGATTTCTAAAGACGATTACAAAGATTTAACAACATGCCTTAATCTGTGTAATCTGTGTTCTTAATCACTATAATCAGAGATTGTCGGTTTTTAACAATCTCATTATAAACTTTCTCCTGCAGGTTTAATATCCAAAATCTTTAGTTCATTATCATGCAAATCGAAACCCCGTAAACGCAAACGATTACCTCTTAATGACTCTATTGCATTAATACCCATGCCTCCCATAATCTCTTTAATCTCATGGCTCCATGCCTTTATCAAATTAATTAATCTGCGTGCTGCAATATCCGGATTAAGACGTTTTACTAAATACGGGTCCTGTGTTGCTATACCCCAATTACATTTTCCGGTATAACATTTCTGACACAAATGGCAACCCATAGCAACCAACGCTGCGGTACCTATATATACCGCATCAGCACCTAAAGTAATCGCCTTAACGACATCCCCGGAATTCCTGAAACCGCCAGCAGCAATAATGGAAGCTCTATTTCTTATACCTTCCTCTCTTAGACGACTATCAACGGAAGCGATTGCAAGTTCTATCGGTATTCCAACATTATCGCGAATTCTTGTTGGTGCGGCACCGGTACCGCCTCTTATACCGTCTATTGCAACAATATCGGCACCTGCTCTTACTATTCCAGAAGCAATTGCAGCGATATTATGTACCGCAGCAACCTTTACGCTTATCGGCTTCTTATATTCGGTCGCTTCCTTTAACGAATATATCAACTGCGAAAGATCCTCTATTGAATAAATATCGTGATGCGGTGCCGGTGATAGCGCATCAGTCCCTGACGGTATCATTCTGGTCTGAGAAATCTCTTCAGTAACCTTTTCACCGGGAAGATGACCGCCTATCCCGGGTTTTGCACCCTGTCCTATTTTTATTTCAACTGCGGCTGCAGCTTCAAAATAATCAGGGTTTACCCCAAATCTTCCAGATGCAACCTGAACAATTGTATTTTTGCTATATTTATATAGATCCTTATGAAGACCACCTTCACCTGTATTATAGTAAATACCGCATTCTTCAGCCGCTTGCGCCAATGCGCGGCAAACATTTAAAGATATGGCACCGTAACTCATTGCAGAAAAAAGTATCGGCGTTTCAATCTTTAATTGCGGAGGCAGTTTAGTTTTTAATATTCCTTTTTGTAAATTTTTTAATTTCAAATCTGAAATATCAAATCTGAAATCTATCTTACTTGGTTTACTGCCCAGGTATGTACGAAGCTCCATAGGTTCCCGCAAAGGATCTATAGAAGGATTGGTAACCTGTGCAGCATCCAAAAGAATATGGTCCCAGATAATTTTGTAATCTTTATCAGTACCCATACCTGTCAAAAGAACTCCGCCGGTCTCTGCTTGTTTATATAATTCTTTTAATTGTTTTTCGTTCCAATTACAATTCTTCCTTATTTTCTGGGAATATTCCGAAACACACAATGCACCGGTAGGACACATCGTAGCACATCTTAAGCACCCTACACACTTTTTAATATCGGTTTCTACCTTATTGGTTTCCTTATCTAATGTATGTGCATCAAATGCGCATTGCCTAACGCAAACTTCGCATTGTATGCATTTTTCATTATCTCTATTAATAACAAAATCTGGGAATGTTAATGTTTTCATAATTTTAAATGTTCTGATTACACATACGAACTACTATTTATTATTAAGATATCCTATTGCAGGTTCACCTGCTTTAGGAAAATGTATCCCACTAGAAATAGAACAAACTTCCTGAATAGCACACTCCTCGCTTGCTAAATAAAATTTTGTTCCTTTCCGTGCTGCAACCAACGGCCTCAACTTAATCCTATCCGAAAATCCGAACATAATCTTTCCATCGGACACAATTATTGCAGAAGGTCCATTAATCAAAGCATTACTATAAACAATCCGAAGTGTCCTATACAGGTCTTGCTCCTTCTGTGTCATTTTTTCAATCTCAGACCATAATGGCGGACAAAGAATCTTATGAACGATATTTATCGGTAAGTTGTGCTTCCTTAAAAGTAAATCAAACAAATAAAGAATCGCCTCGGAATCTGTTCTTAAAGTCAGTTTATATCCGAATTCCTCAAGATATCGCTTGTTAATTCCGTAAGAAGAAATCTCGCCGTTATGAACTAAAGAAAAATTTAAAAGCCCGAACGGATGCGCCCCACCCCACCAACCCGGTGTATTTGTAGGAAACCTATCGTGTGCAATCCAACAATAACCCGAGTATTCTTCCAACCTGAAAAACCTGCCTATATCAGAAGCATAACCCACACCTTTGAAAATTCCCATATTCTTACCGGAAGAAATAATAAATGCACCTGCTGAAGCATCATTAATTTTCATTACCGAACGCATAACAATATCTTCCTCAGTCATTTCATAAAACCTTTTTCTGACTTCTTGCTTTACCTTAAGGAAATACCTCCATAAAAGCGGTCGGTTTATTATCTCTTCAATAGATCTTGTAGGTATCGGTTCAGACTTCAATATATTAAAATCGTGTCTTAAGAAATTTTCAGTATCTTCCTTAACTTTTTCGCTATTATAAATAACATGAAAACAGAAATCATCTTTATTTTCGGGATATATCCCATACCCCGCAAAACCGCCGCCGAGACCGTTTGCCCTAAGAAACATTTTTTTAATAGAGCGGATTATCTCTTCTCCGGAAAAACGCTTTCCGCTTTCGTCTATAATACCGGCAATTGAACATCCCATACATACCTCTGATACCAGACATCCTAACTTTTTATAGAATGTCTATCTTAACCTATCGCTATATTACCGGTTTCACCGGTCCTTATTCTTACACACTCTTTCAAATCCAAGATAAAAATCTTACCGTCACCTGTCTCACCGGTCCTTGCGCCCTTAATAATCGCATCTACTGTCGGTTTAACAAAATCTTCGTTAACGGCAATCTCCAAACGTACCTTTTTCAAAAGATTTCCGTTTTCTTTCACCCCTCTATAATACTCTGTAACACCCTTCTGCCTGCCATGTCCCAAAACCTCGCTTACGGTCAAAAGATTAACATCAGCTTCATAAAGTTCTTTTTTTACTTCCTCTAACCTATGCGTCTGAACAATTGCTATAATCAATTTCATTTTATCCTCCCGAAGGTTCGCTTAACCCAAACGCGAACCGTAGGCCTCGCCAGAGGTTTCTTGTCCGCCGAAGGTTCCCTGTCCGCCGAAGGTTCCCTGTCCGCCGAAGGTTCCCTGTCCGCCGAAGGTTCAGTGGCGGAAGTGGCGGAAGTGGCGGAAGTGGCGGAAATGGCGGGCCGAGAATTCGCTAACTTAAATCTTAAATAGATTTACGTTGTGAGTTAATCAAGTAATGTATATGCACTCTCTTTATGCTGAGTATTATCAAGTCCCATTACTTCATCTCTATCATCTACCCTCAATCCCATTAACTTATCCAATATCTTAAGTAAAATAAAAGTTACTATGACTGAATAGCATATAGTAGCTATAACTCCAATTAATTGAATTTTAAATTGTATCGGATTACCAAAAAATAAGCCATTATTACCGGCAGGATTGACTATTTTCTGAGCAAACAAACCCGTAACCAAAGCCCCGAGAGTCCCGCCGACACCATGCACTCCAAACGCATCCAAACTATCGTCGTACTTAAATTTCTGTTTAATAACAACTACTGAAACATAACAAACTACACCAACTAAAATTCCTATAAATATTGCCGATATAGGTGTAACAAACCCCGCTGCAGGCGTAATTGCTACAAGTCCCGCAACCGCACCTGTTGCACCGCCGAGCACAGTCGGTTTACCTGTAACTTTCCATTCAATAATAATCCAAGTCAACGCTGCCATAGCCGCTGCGGTATTAGTAACCACAAAAGCCGAAACGGCAAGTTCATTTGCTCCCAATGCGCTTCCTGCATTAAATCCGAACCAACCAAACCACAACAAAGAAGCACCTAATAAAGTAAAAACCATATTATGCGGTGGTATCACATTATCCGGATAACCTTTCCTCTTACCTATCATTAACGCAAACACCAACGCTGAAATTCCAGAAGAAACATGCACCACAGTTCCGCCTGCAAAATCCAACGCACCCAGTTCTCTTAACCACCCACCTACTCCCCAGACCCAATGACAAACCGGATCATAAACCAGAGTTGCCCATAACAAACTAAAAACCGCAAAAGTAGAAAATTTTATTCTCTCTGCAAAAGCACCGGTTATTAATGCAGGCGTAATAACTGCAAACATCATCTGATAAACCATAAAAAGCTGATGCGGTATAGTACCAGCATAATCCGGATTAGGCGACATACCTACTCCTTTAAGTCCGAACCATGATAAATTACCGACAAAGCCTCCGATATCCGGACCAAACGCCAAACTATAACCCCATAAAATCCATTGAACACTAATAAGACAAAGCAGAAAAAAGGATTGCATCATAGTTGATAAAACATTTTTCTTCCTAACCAGTCCCCCGTAAAAAAACGCCAATCCGGGTGCAGTCATCAGCATAACTAAAGCTGTTGAAATTAAAACCCATGCAGTATCTCCATTATTTATATTAGTAACCATTTATTCTCTCCTTAAAAATTTACATCCAATTGAGTAGTTATCGTATTATTTGGATTAAAAGTATCATTATTAAACACCACATACCCCAAAATAAAACTAATATTTGGCGCAAAACTATACGAACTACCGAAACTCAATGCCCCATAAAAATTATCACCAGAAGCATAATCAATTGAAGTCCATACCTTATCTGTCAGTTGCTTATCCCATGTAACAATCAATCCGGTATTTTCCTTTTTCCCCATTTCATCTATCAATAAATTACCATTACCTTTATAATATCCATAGGACAATCTACCTATCGGTTCAATAATCTTTGATACTAATCCATATATTATATTGTAATTAGTTGCGTCTTTTTTTGTACCGACGTTAAATATACCTAATGCTAAAGCAGGCAAAATTTTATATTCGGATAACCCATACTTAGCATTAAAAAATATTGGATTAGCTGTTGGCTCCAACAAATCAATACCCAACTCAATATTTTTAAATAAACCATATGTAAAACCGATATCCGTTCCATACGCATATGCTTTTGTATCATTTTCTAAGACAGAAAAATAATTATCAACACCCAAATGCAATGTTTTATGTCTTTGAATATCTGTTGATGGATTCCATATCTGAGTTGACGGAGTAGCATTTAAAAACTGCATAACCATCATCTGAAAAAATATAAGAATCAAATATTTTAAATTAGACATATTATTTTCTCCCAACTAAATTTGGTAATGTCATAAATGACATATTATTGAAAAATTTGGTTTTGAACGATATAGATGTTTTTAGCCGAATAAATCGTTAAAAAATTGGTATGTTTGACGAGCGTAGCGAGGAGTTTACCAATTTTAGGTTTATGAGGCGTCAATAAAACATCGTCTAGTGAAAAACCATGATTTTTCATAATATTTTTGACATTACCTTAAATTTTTAAAGTGTGTTACCCGAACAGTTTTAGTCCCCCTAATTCCGATATATCGGAACTGACAGGGGGGTTGTTTATTTGGTCTCTCCGCCCCTCTGGGGCGAGACCTCGCCAACGACACAATGGTGGGCGGGACTCAAAATGTTTATCCGCCTTCGATAAACGTGTCATCAATAACCATGGCTATTCGCCATATTGCTGACACATCTTCGGCGGATTGTTTATTTGGTCTCCGGTAGGGGACTCAAAATGTTTATCCGCCTTCGATAAACGTGTCATCAATAACCATGGCTATTCGCCATATTGCTGACACATCTTCGGCGGATTGTTTATTTGGTCTCCGGTAGGGGACTCAAATAAACAAAAAATCTACTTCCCAACATCGGGGTAAGTAGACATCTTTGGCTTAAAGGACAACAATGTCCCCACTATTTACTGCTTCTAATTATACAAGTAAAAAATCGTAATATTTGGAAACCTTTTTCAAAATATTTTTTTTATGTTTAACAACCATTGTATGCGAAATATTTAATTTTTTCCCAATTTCCCTGACGGTATATTCATTATAAATCAATTTATAAATTTCCTTTTCAATTCTACTTAAACCGTTATTTACTATTTTCTGAAAAACCATATCATATTCAACCACATCAAGCATAGGCACAGAGTTGTCAGAAATAGTATCCTTGACTGTCAAACCGTCATCATTAACAGAATCATCTAAACTTAAAATTTTGTACTTATCTTCATTAATCCTCAAATAATTCCTTAAATAAAAATAACATGATTGAATAATATAGCTTTTTGTCTTATTATCAAACTTTTTACACTTCCACTCTTGCCATAAATGCAAAATCATCTCGCTGAACAAATCATTTTTATCAACATAATTACTATAATTATTATACCTTAGCGAAATCTGCTCTAACTCTTTCTTAACTAATTCAATAATATCATTAAAATTCATTTAAAACTCCATATTTATCAAAAACGACAAATTCTTCATTCTCCAAAAGTGTCCATTCAAAACCTGGAAGTTCTTCAGAACATACTACGCTTAAACCTTTTTGAGTTGAATAATATAAAGTGTAATACTCCTTAACTTCATTATAATTTCTATATCCTATTAAATGTTCCCCATCGCATAAAAGAAACGTCAGCGAAGTAAATTTACATTTTTCCTTTATCTCTTCAATTATAGATTTGAACATTTCGGGATATCTTCTTTTACTAACTTTATTTATTTTATTTAAAATAAATTTAAAAAATCTCTCGCTATCGGTTGTACCTTCATAATTAGTTTCAGGTAAAATAAGTTTTTCAGAATTATAAATTGTTCCGTTATGACAAAAAACAAAATCATCAGCTATAAACGGATGTGTATTTTCCAGACTTAAATCACCCTCTGATGCTTTTCTGAGATGCACAACCAACATTCTTGTATCCGAAATTATTGCTTTATGCGAAGATGTAATAAAATTATCAATATCTTCTAAAACATTTTTTGGACTTCTTCCGAATTGCACCGGCCATTTTCCGAGATATCCTGCAATACCCCATCCATCCTGATGACCTTCAGTCATACTTTTCTTTATTCGCCCAGTTAAAGCAAGTTGTTTGAAACTATCTAATAATTTATATGATATTTTATTCGTTGCAACAACACCTAACATTCTACACATCAAAACCTCCATGTAGCGCCTCGCCATAGCTTTAGCGAGGCGAGTAACCGAGCCTCTGGCGAGAGGACTCAGTGTTTTTATCCCGACCTTATTTACCTTCGGGTTGTCGGGATTGTTTACTCGTTCGGTCCAGTAGGTCCGAACTCCGTGAATAAAAAATATCTTCAATCCATCATTGGAATTGAAGACATCAATGTCTTACTTGATGACCCCTTGCATAAACATCCTAAAAATCTCTCCGCTTTGCGTCAATATTTTTAGAATATGCTTCGGGGTTATTTGCTCATTCGGTCCAGTAGGTCCGAATTCCGACTCTTGACCCCTTGCATAAACATCCTAAAAATCTCTCCGCTTTGCGTCAATATTTTTAGAATATGCTTCGGGGTTATTTGCTCATTCGGTCCAGTAGGTCCGAATTCCGCGAATAAAAAATCCTCAAACCGGCTTTGGTTTGAGGACATCATCGTCCTACATTGTCTAAGTAAAAGCAACTTCTTTGCTTTCTAATTAATAGTATACAAATTTATTTAATTTTGTCAAGGTTTTTCTTTTCTAGACCTCGCCATAGCATCAGTGGCGGGTCAAGGTTTTTCTTCTAGACCTCGCCTATCCTCACAAGGCGGGTCAATCTATTTTTTTTCCACGACATCACCCATATTTTTATTTTACAACACCTTATAACAGTCCTGTTAAAAATTTACTTGCACTGATTATATGAATGTTATCTTTGATGTGGTCATACCCGTCATCCTTAGTAACCAAGTAAGAATATGGAATTTGCAATCTATTTATAAAATATTTCAAATTAGAAGGTATGCCGTTAAATGAACTTTTAGCTTCTACACAAAACCAAGGTTTATTATCTATAGTAACCAGAAAATCTACTTCTCTTTGTTCTTTATCTCTTAAATAACATAAATCTATTTTATACCCCTCGTAATCGTATAAATAATGACAGAATTTAAGCAGATGTGAAGCAATGAGATTTTCAAACTTTGCACTGTCATTTTTTAATTCGGACCAGTCCCATAGATACATTTTTGGTTCTTTTCGCAGCGACTGGATTTTTTTACTTTGAAATGGATGTATCCTGAAATGATAGTAAAATTTTTCTAAAATATCTACCCAAAGCGACACAGTTTTATGAGTAACTCCCAAGTCTTCACGTAGTGAATTAAGTGAAAATACAGAACCAACTTTAATCGGAAGTATATCAACAAGAATTTGGATAGAAGATATGTCTCTAAGTGTTTCAATGTCCCTTATATCTTCTTTTATTAATCTGTCAACTCTTTCATTATGCCATCGCCTTAGAAATCTTTCGTTCTTTTTAAGGAATACTTCCGGAAAGCCGCCGAAAACAAATAAATCATTTAATAATCTATGCGCATCTTCATTTGTTTTTATAAATGATAATTTTTCAAAAGGTTTTGTTTTTTTTGTTGTTTTAATCAATTCGGATAAAGTTAAGGGATGCAATCTATACGAATGATATCTGCCTAATAAAGAATCTCCGCCTTTTCTGTAGATATCCATTCTTGCACTGCCGGTAACTATTATTTTAAAATCTTCTCTGTATTTGTCATATTCACCTTTAAGATGACTTTTCCATTTTTTATATTTATGAAGTTCGTCAAAAATTACCAGTTTTTTGTCAGCACGGTACATGGAACTTAAAATATTTTTTCTATCATCCCTATTATCCCAGTTAAGATATGAAAATTCGCCTTTAAAATAATTGTTACCTATATTTTTTACCAAAGTGGTTTTGCCCACCTGTCGCGGACCACTTATAAAAACCATTTTCTCTGATAAATCTTTTAAAATATTGTTTTCAAGATATCGCTTAATAATCATATATTAACCTTCCGACATATTCTACTTAAGTATAATATGTAGTAGAGTATTTTCTACTATAGTATAAATTATACGCTATAATTTATGCCTTGTCAAGCTATTTTTTTTGAGCACCAACTGGATGCCAAAAAAAATAGTCCCGATTTATCGGGACCCACCTCAATTGAGCACCAACTGGGGAAGGATATACCCCGTAAAACGGGGTTATTTACTCGCTCGGTCCAGTTGGTCTCCGCCCCGAAGAGGCGATACCTCGACCCAAAGGTGGGCGACCTCCGACTCTTGACCCCTTGCATAAACATCCTAAAAATCTCTCCGCTTTGCGTCAATATTTTTCATTCCCTATCCCGCATCGGAAGTGGCAGGTAAATCTTTAATTAATGTAGTATCCCTAATTTTAATTAGAACCGTCCCCATTTATACCCATTTATAATAATTTTTTTATTCTATCTTGAACTTGCGGGGTAACTTGCGGGGTAGCTTGCATAGCTAAAGGAATAATCATCTTAAAAATATCGTTTTCTATTAGCTGAGGTTTTCCCCCAAAATATGCTTTGCAATATTTAAAAAGATTTCTAACACCAGATCCCATCTCGTCAGCACGTCCTATTTCCCTAAAAAATTTGGCAATAACCGGATTCTTTGGAAAAGGTGATCAAAATAATCCTTGCCGAAACGACTGCCATTCTTTAGACGTTCATCATCAAGCACAAACCCTTTTACCATATATTCTCGTAATTTTTGGGTTGCCCATATACGAAATTGGGTGCCACGCACAGAATTTACGCGATACCCAATGGAAATTATAGCATCAAGATTATAACATTGCGTTTCATATTTTTTACCGTCTGAAGAAGTTGTCAAGTATTCCTTGACAACTGATTTTTCTTTGAGTTCGTTGGCATCAAAAATATTTTTCAAATTCAAACTTATATTCTGTTTCGTCGTATCAAACAATTCCGCCATTTGTTTTTCCGAAAGCCATACTGTTTCACTATCAAACGGCACATCAATTTTAGTTTGACCATCAGCCGACTTATAAATAATTATGTTTTTTAACTCTTTCATAATCTTATTTTGACCTCCTTCTAAACATCTCTGTATATTGTCATTCCAAATCACCCTATTGACATCATTCTAAGGAGAATACGAATAATCTCATTTTACAACATTCCCGTAAATGCTTTATTTAATATAGATTTCTTTAATTCTTCCAAATCATCAAGTTTTTTCTGATAAATTGATTCTAGTTTTTTTGTCTCTGCCGAAAGCGCATCAAGTTTTTTGACAATAGTTTTTTGTTCGGAATATTGAGGATAAGGAATTAGGATAGAATTCAACATTTTCTGATTTAATTTTGGCTGAGCCATTCCACTTACATATGGATCCAACTTTATTGAATTTAAATAATATTCTACAAATTTTTGACTATCTATATTTTCAAATTTTAATTAGAACCGTCCCCATTCTATTCAGACTGGATAAGACGTAAAAGGGTTTCAGGATTAGCAACATCGGTAAGATACTTCTTTCCGTCAGACGCTTCCATTTTCAGTTGGTTACATTTTGTAACCACCTCACTACCTTCACTTTTCAAGCGGTTTTTTAACACTTTCCAATAGTTTCTTGCCAACTGAAAATTTTTTTGCTAAATTAAAGCACCAATAATGTCAACCACAGAGAAATACCATGTTTCTTTTTCTTCATCGTAAATTCTGCGGATTTTAAAATCTTCTCCCAATCATTTTTGATTTTCTTTTCAAGTTTCTTGTCAGGAATAAAACTATTATATTTAATTTTAATAGAACCGTCCCCATTTATATTTTGTTATTACAAGTACCCCAATTTTCTAACGATGAAGTGTATATAAATTCTTTTGAAAATCTAAAAAAGTCGAACGAATTCTGTCAACATCTCCGAGTATTTCTTCAGCATCTGCAATAGTGTGATATTTTAAATTAAGCAATTTAGATAATTTTTCATCGTCAAGTTCTTCAAATCCATTTTCAATATATTTACCAAGCACAAATTCTATAAACTCTCTTTGTTTTTCATCCAATTTACTAAAAATGTCAAATCTTGACTCATTAACACGTTCTTTTCTTGTGATGGGTTTAATTGAAAAAGAAATATATGCTAAAACATCAAATAAATCACTTTTTTCTGCATCTACTAATTTTTGTAATGTATCAAGTTTTTCCTTGTCATACCCTATATCTGCAATCTTTTTTAAAAATATTTTTCTTGTTCTTGGGTCGGACCATATTTTTCGCAATTCATCTTCGCTTTTAAAGAATTCAGGTAACACACCAAACATATTCTTTAGAAATTCTTCAGCTGAAATCGGCTTACCAGATGCACTATAAAACATGGTAGAAATCAAATATTGAATTTCTCGTTCTTTACCATCTCGCAGTTTTATTTTTAAAACTTGTTTTGGTTCAAATTCAATAGGTGGTGGCGGATCTTGTATAATAATATCTTTTAATTTTATTGGAATTTTAGGTTCTTTAAATCTTTTATTTGTATCGTCAACAGGTTCTCCATCCCATTCTTTATCCGAGAAATGTTTATACGCATCAACAAAATCATAAATAGTAAAATATTCTTTCCCATCAAAAAGTCTTGTTCCTCGCCCAATAATCTGTTTAAACTCAATCATGCTGTTTATTGGACGCATAAAAACTATATTTCTAATATTTCTCGCATCCACACCGGTAGATAATTTCTGGGAAGTTGTCAAAATGGTTGGTATAGTTTTTTCATTATCCTGAAAATCCCGCAAAAATTGGTCACCGCGAGCACCCTCATCCGCCGTTACACGCACACAATAATTCGGATCTGAACTTTCTTTATACTGGTTAATCAAATCTCTTACAGCAAGTGCATGGTCTTGAGTGGCACAAAAAACTATCGTCTTTTCCTTTTGATTAATCTCATCAAGAACAATCTGCACGCGTTTTCTTTCTCTTTCCTTAATTTTAATAATCTTATTAAAATCCGGCTCAATATAAATTTTCCCTTCTTCAACTTCACCTTCAACTACTTGATCTTCGGAAGTATAGATATATTCATCAAGAGTAGTCTGAATTTTTCTTATCTTATATGGTGTCAAGAAACCGTCGTTAATACCTTCTTTAAGTGAATAAATATAAACAGGATTGCCGAAATATTTGTAAGTATTAACATTATCCTTCCTTTTTGGTGTAGCAGTTAAACCAAGATGAACTGCTGGTGAAAAATATTCCAAAATATCACGCCAGTTTGACTCATCGTTAGCACCGCCACGATGACACTCATCTATAATAACAAAATCAAAAAAATCTTTAGGATAATCGCCATAATATGGAGTATTATTCGGTCCACTCATAAAAGTTTGGAAAATAGTAAAAAAAATACTTCCATTTGTCGGTACATTTCCTTTTTTTCTTATATCTAACGGGCTAATGCGTATCAACGCATCTTCGGGAAATGGTGAGAATGTATTAAATGCCTGGCCAGCTAAAATATTCCTATCAGCTAAAAACAAAATTCTTGGTCTGCGTCCACTGTCACGTTGTAAGTTCCATCGTGAATGATAAAGCTTCCAAACAATCTGAAATGCAATTAATGTTTTTCCTGTACCAGTCGCAAGTGTAAGCAAAATCCGCTGTTTTTTTTCGGCAATAGCATCCATTGCATTATTTACTGCAATTTCCTGATAATATCTTGCTATTTTAGTGCCGTTTACGTTCTCAAATGGAATCTTTGAAAACTTTTCTTTCCATTCATTTTGATTCGAATAAATCTTATTCCAAAGTTCATCCGGTGAAGGAAATTTTTCAATATCCTTTTCTTTCCCCGACTTCATTGAAATTTCGTAAATATCCTTACCGTTAGTAGCATAAGCATATTCAACCTGTAATTTTTTAGCATATGCTTTTGCTTGCGTTACACCTTCCGTCACTTGCATACTTTCCTGCTTAGCTTCAATAACCGCAAGTTTACGATTTTTATAAACCAAAACATAATCGGCGACATCCCGTTTCCCACGCTCACCACCGACCAAAATTCTTCCATCGGTAATAGGATGCTCTCGAAGAATCTTAGACCCGTCTACTTCTCCCCAACCGCTATCTTTTAATTTTGGGTCAATATATTCCGCTCTCGTTTCTGATTCGTTCATTTCTTATCCTTTTGTTTTCCAGAGTAATATTTTTGTTTTGGACTTGTAAGTTTTTCCGGCATTGTCGGATGAAGCAAACCCTGTTCTAATAAAGGTTTTAGTATCTCCAAACGAACATATTCACGGTCCTTTAATCCCAAATATTCCTGTATTTCATCTCTGGTTTTTGGTTCAATACAAAATTCTAATAATTTTTTTATTCTATCTTGAACTTGCGGGGTAGCTTGCGGGGTAGCTTGCGGGGTAGCTTGCATAGCTAAAGGAATAATCATCTTAAAAATATCTTTACTCAAATTGGTTTTACATTCCTTAAACTCAACCCGAATATTCTCGCCATGTTTAATAATTTCTTTAATTTTTGATATCTGCATATTCATAGCCCCTATTTAGTTACACTAACATCTGCTATCAGTCATTACAAATCTCGTTGTTAATGTCATCTTAAGACAATCCGTCAGTCGGTGGAGAATAATCTCATTTTACAACATTCCTGTAAATGCTTTATTTAATATAGATTTCTTTAATTCTTCCAAATCATCAAGTTTTTTCTGATAAATTGATTCTAGTTTTTTTGTCTCTGCCGAAAGCGCATCAAGTTTTTTGACAATAGTTTTTTGTT
>Ga0208246_1000884_pt1 | contig 19634 bp, 17 predicted proteins | sample RifOxyD2_FD_184039 | JGI IMG/M metagenome (GOLD analysis project Ga0208246, IMG submission 184039) | Soil microbial communities from Rifle, Colorado - Rifle Oxygen_injection D2 (SPAdes) | ecosystem: Environmental > Terrestrial > Deep subsurface > Rock core/Sediment | place: Rifle, Colorado... | reverse complement strand
TTTTTACAGATGTGCCAGACTCATAAGAAATGGGATTCAAACCAAAAAAAGCGTTAATCTGTTTTAGAGAGAATTTGTCAAAGTGGTCGTAAATGTGTGGGATTAAATGGATCAACAATTTATCGCCAACACCTGCAATGTCTTTTTTAATCTTTTTTGATTCAGGACAATTTTTGTATAAAAGCTTTATAGCGTTTTTTTCGATACGTTCTTTTGTCATGTTAAGATATTTTACAACGTCAGATAAGTCGATTAAGATATCAGCCGTTTCAGGATAAAGCTCTATAGCGTGGATAGAGTTCTTAGTTTGTCTAATTTGCTTGTCGATGAGATGTAAAGACGACAAAATAGGCTTGAAAAGTTCACGTGTGGGATATGATAGATATTCGGCTAAGTCGCCATCTTTTAAATATCTGGCAATAGCGTAACTATCTGTTTTATCGGTTTTACCGTGAATATTTAGTGACTTACGGAAATTAGTCACAGAAAGCGGTTTTAAAATGTATGGATTAACGCCATTATCAAAAAGGAATTTCTCTAACTTTTTATGATAGTTTCCCGTACTTTCAAATCCAAGAGAGGATATTTTGAAATTGTGGTAAAGTGCTAAAAGGCTATGAAATCCCTCTAAGTCGTTGTTAAATTTGTGATAATAAGGCTCATTTTGTATGAGTGTACAACAGTCGATAGTGTCTTTGGATACGTCGATTCCTAGTAAATTATTCACAGTGAAGCCTTTATTTTCTATACGAGCTTATTGCTCTAAATTCCGTCAAAGGTTATTTCACCAGCCTTATTTTGCTTACGAGTTCAAGACTCTAACTTTTATTCAGGCTTTTTAGTGGTGAAATAGTAGTATAAATAATTCAAAAATAACTTTTTTTTGATATTATTCACACACGGAAGAATTATAGAAAACTTTTATAATGTCGGCAAAAACAGAGGAGTATTTTTGAAAAAATTTAATCTTTTTATAGAGATTGTTGTTGCAAAGAGAGGGGATTTACAAGAGGCTATAAACTCCTCTAAACATTTTGGAATAGACATTGAGGGCAAGGTTTGCTACGAGCCTTTTACTATCCATGATATTTTGATTTATAAAGGTATGCCTGATAACGCAATGCCTATAGAACTTGCATTTGGAAAAAACTATCAGGTAGTCTTGGACAGCGAAAGAGTGCTGATAAAAGCGTTCTCAAACTGGCAGGAGATTATAGGTTTCAACGCTTCAAGAGCAACTTATAACGACACTACGTCAGACGGTGTTGATGAACTTTGCACAAAAGAGATGGAAAGCATCGGCTGGCATGCCTCTGAGTTTGGAATTACATACAGAACTTTAGTTGATGTTTTAGAGCAGATGTGTGAGGGAACTCTTATATGTATAGAGCAAGAAGAGCCTTACCAATTCAGCGGTCTGGGTTTTGTAAATAATTTAGATGAAGCAAGAGATGTTTTGTTTGAATTTTGTCAAAAAGAGATTAAAAAGTTGATAGCCGAGAATGATGATTATAGAGAAGATAAACTGAGTGATGACGAACTAGAAGCCGCAGAGTTTTTTAAAGCAATTGCTTAAAAAACTCTAGAGCTATAAATGTGCTACTCTTTTCTAAACTTTGAAACAAGAACATAAAAAAGAGGTATAAAAACAATAGCCAAAAATGTAGCTGCAAGCATTCCGCCGACAACTCCCGTACCTATTGAGTGTCTGCTTGCAGCTCCTGCACCGCTACTGATTGCAAGCGGAATAACTCCTAGCGTAAATGCCAGCGAAGTCATGATGATAGGACGAAGACGAATCTTTGCTGCTTCTAAAACAGCTTCAACCAGCTCCATTCCCTGCTCTCTCTTTTGCATAGCAAACTCTACGATTAAGATTGCATTTTTTGCGCTTAGCCCTGCTAAAACAAGAATTCCTATTTGAAAATAGATATCATTTTCCAGCCCTCTTAAATGGTTTGCGACAACTGCCCCAAAAATACCAAACGGAACTGCCAAAAGTACCGATATCGGCATAAGCCATCTCTCATATTGTGCCGCCAAGATGAGATACAAAAAGATTATCCCGAATATAAATGCCATATTTCCCGCACTTGAGATCTGCTTCTCCTGATATGCCGTTCCTATCCAACTGATAGAGTAACCTTGCGGAAGAACCTCGTTTGCCACCTCTTCCATCGCTCTTAGAGCATCTCCCGAACTATATCCGAGATTTGCCTGCCCTGCTACTTTTGCGGCACTAAATAGGTTAAAACGCTCAACCAAATCCGCACTTACGTTCTGCTTAAGCGTGACAAAAGAGCTAAGCGGAATCATCTCGCCTTTAGAACTTCTTACATAGATTTTGTTTAGATCTTCAGGCGTTTTTCTAAATGACTCGTCTGCCTGCATATTTACCATGTATGTTCTGCCAAAAAGATTAAAATCATTTACATAAAAATTACCAAAAGTAGCATTTAGTGTTTGGTAAACATCATCTACATTTACACCTTTTGCTTTTACTTTTGCAGTGTCTACATGTACTTGATATTTTGGCACATTCGTGTTTAGCGTTGTTCTTACTCCTGCAAGTTCAGGTCTTGTGCTTGCTTTTTGGATAATCTCATTTACATATTTTTGAAGCTCTTTTATATCTGAACCTGTCTTATTTTGTACAAAAAGCTCAAATCCGCCTGCAACCCCCATACCCATGATCGGAGGCGGAACGACACCAAACGAAAATCCATCGCTTGTAGCGGAGAGTTTTTTACCCATCTGTGCGGCTATTTGGCTTGCATGTTGTTCAGGTCTTGTTCTCTCATCCCACGGCTGAAGCTTTAAGATAGTAGCCGCCGAGTTTGTTCTTTGTGCAAATGTCACAAAGTCGATTCCTGCAAACTGAACTATATTTTTTATGCTCTCTTTATCTTTTGAAGCTATGTTATAGATCTCCGAAGTAAGAGCATCTGTTCTGCTTAGAGATGCTCCCGGAGGGTTATAACTAAATACAAAAACCGTTCCTTTGTCTTCCGTTGGTACAAGCCCTGTTTTTAGACTATTGAATAAGTCGTAAGTAACGTATACAAGCCCACAAAAGAGAAGCATGCTTAAAAATGAGTAACGAATGGTAAGCTTTAGAGTATTTGAGTAACCATTCGTAGCCCAATCAAAAAAGTTGTTAAACCATTTGAAAAAATATTTCGGTTCTTTGTGTGTCGGTTTTAACATTAAGGCACAAAGAGAAGGCGTTAAAGTAAGTGCTACAAGTCCTGAAATAGCCAAAGAGATAACGATTGTTACGGCAAACTGTCTATACATCTCACCGCTTAGTCCTCCCAAAAACGCAACAGGTATAAATACGGCAGAGAGAACCAAAACGATAGCAATAAGCGCACTTGAAACTTCCCTCATAGCTTGAAGCGAAGCCTCAAGCGGAGAGAGCCCCTCTTTTATGTGTCTCTCGACATTCTCTATAACGATAATCGCATCATCAACTACTATCCCGATGGCTAAAACAAGTCCAAAAAGGGTAAGCAGATTTATGCTAAAGCCCAACATGTACATTCCCGCAAATGCTCCGACTATGGATACCGGAACTGCTAAGATAGGGATGAGTGTTGCTCTCCAGCTCTGCAAAAATAAAAATATGATAAGTACGACTAAGATGATAGCCTCTATGAAAGTTTTTATAACCTCATTGATAGAGACTTGAACAAAATCGGTAATATCGTAAGGGATAACATACTCAACGTCATCAACAAAGTTTTTGCTTATGACGTCTATAACTTTTCGTATCTCTTTTGCCGTTTCAATAGCATTTGCGCCGCTTTGCAAAAATATAGCAACAGGAACGGCAGGAGAGTTGTTAAGTTTGTTTTTCATGTCGTAACTCTGAGATCCAAGCTCAATAGTTGCTACATCTTTAAGCTTAAGCGAACTTCCATCCTCGTTTGCTCTTATGATAATATTTGCAAACTGCGACGGATCGCTGAATCTCTGCGGCGTCTCAAGGGTGTATGTAAACATCTCGCCTTTTGCGACAGGTTCGGCTGAGAGTTTTCCGGCTGCATACTGCTCATTTTGCTCTCTTACGGATGCGATAAGATCTTTTACGGTTAAAGAGTATTTTTGAAGTTTCAGCGGATCTATCCAAATACGCATGGAGTAATCTTTTGCTCCAAAGATGATTACATCACCGACACCTTTAACTCTTTTTAAATCATCGACGACATTCATAAGCGCATAGTTGGATAAAAATGTTACGTCCCTGCTCTGTTTAGGCGAGTGCAAAATGACAACCTGAAGCATGTCGGGCGATTTTTCATTGACTCTTACGCCCTGTCTCTTTACTTGCTCCGGCAGTTTTGAGAGTGCCGCTTGAACACGGTTGTTTACATCAATCTTTGCATCATCGGGATTTGTTCCGACTTTAAAAAATATGCTGATGCTAAGTGAGCCGTTATCGGCAGAGAGAGAACTCATGTAGAGCATATCTTTAGCCCCGTTTATCTGCTCTTCAAGAGGCGCTGCAACTGTTTTTGAGATAGTCTCGGCACTTGCTCCCTGATATGATGTTGAGACGACTATCTGAGGCGGAATAACTCTTGGATACTCTCCGATAGGAAGAGATCTCATAGATATAACACCCGCTAGAACGATTATGATGGCAATAACCGATGCAAAAATGGGTCTTTTTATAAAAAAAGCGGAAAACATCTTATTTACCGTCCATAATCGTTACTTTAGAGTTTGGTCTTAACTTTGCTATATTGCTCACCGCTATCTCGTCTGACTCTTTAATGCCGCTCTCAACCATCGCTACACCATTTTCTACATGTAGAACTTTGATTGGTTTCATTGAAACAGCTCCATTTTCGATGAGATAAACAACCGTAGCATCGGGAGTTTTTATAAGCGCTCCCTGAGGAATTTTAGCAACATTCTCATAGCTAAATCCTTCCAGAGTCACTTCTGCATACGACCCGACAAGAAGCTCTCTGTTTGGATTTTCAAAAATTGCTCTAACTAGAAGCGTATCTGTTTTTGGATCTAGCTTTGGTGCTACAAAATCAACTCTTCCGCTATATTTTTTTGCTCCTATGTTAAGTGTCAGCGTTGTGCCGTTTTTGATTTGCAGCGCATATTTTGAAGCGTCATCGCTTGGCACTGAAAACTCCGCATAAAGTTTATCGACGGCGGTAATAGTAGTAAGTTTTGAGTTTTGCGCATCCGTATTGATATAACTTCCCTCATCACTGCTGCTCAAACCTACAATTCCGCCTATCGGCGCTTTGATGGTTGTATATCCATAATTCAGCTCTGCATTGGCAACTGCCGCCTTTGCTTTTTGAACCTCTGCTTTGGCACTCTCATGTGCATAAAAGAGTTCATCTCTTTGCTGCTCACTCAGAGCAGAGTTTTTAAATAAAAACTCTGCTCTATTCCAGTCTTTTAAAGCTTTATTGAAGTTTGCTTCAGCTTTTGAGAGAGATGCCTTTACCTCATTTAGAGCCGCACTGTACTCATCTTTTTGGATCTCATAGAGGATCTGTCCCTCTTTTACAAATGCGCCCTCCGTAAAATTTTCCTTTACTAAAACACCTTTTATTCTTGCTACAACATCTACTTCTTGATATGGTTTAAGAAGAGCAGAGTAACTCTTTGTAAAGTTTGCTTTTGAAAATGTTACAACTTGGGATTTAACGCTAACAGGAGGCATTTGTGCCATCGGGGCTTGCGTGGAAGCACCCTTTTTTTCATCACTGCAGCCTATAAAAAGCAGTGAAACTGCCACTAATGATAATGTTAAATTTTTCATCTATAAAAACTCCTTTATATCTTTTCCGCTGTAGTAAATCAACTCAGCTTTTTTCATCTCTACATCTAAAAGTGCTCTCTCATAATCTCTCTGTGCATCAAATTTTTCACTGAGTGATTGAAGATATGCGACATTGTCAATTGTTCTATTCTCATATCTCACTTTTACAAGAGCATAAGTCGCACTTGCAGCGTCAAGAGTGGCTTTGGCTGCAGAAATTTTTAACTTTGCAATCTCAAGTGATTTTTTTGCAAGCCTGTACTCGACATCCGCTTTGTGCTTTTCATGTTCGAGTGTGGATTTTTTGCTTAAATACTCCTCAAACTTTGACTCATAGCTCTTTGTAACAGTGTCAAAATCAAAAACATTCCATGAAAGATTAACCATAGCTATATTTTGAGTGTCAACTAAAAAGTTACTCTCTAAGTTTTTATTCTCAAAGTAGTAATCGCTGTAGCTTAAAGTATCGTTAAAAGTGACTTGCGGCAAATTTTGGCTCTTTTTGCTCTGTGCTTCATGCAGCAGAGATGTTGCGCTATGCTCAAGTGCCGCAATATCCGCTCTTGTGGAAGGATCTTGCTCATAAACAAACTTCACATGTGAACCCTCTTCTATGGAGTCAACCTTTTGTAAAGTATAGTACTCAAAAGTATGAAGAATCTTTTGGTTCTCAAGCTCTATCTCATGTAGTTTTACCATTGCATTTTTAACTCTTGAATCAATCTTGTCAAGTTCGTCATGCGTGATAGTTCCTGCTTCATAAAAGAGCTGAAGTCTATTTAACTCCGCTTTGAGTTGCTCTATCTCTTGAAGTTTTGCTCTTTTGTCCGCGTCAAACGCAAGATAGCCGAAATAGAGTCTTGATACATCAAGAGAGAGACTCATCTTAAGAGCTTCAACACTCATTTTGCTTGAGTCAATACCGGATTTAAGCTGTGAGTAGAGGCTCTTCTCTTTGCCTCCATCATAAATAGTGTACTTTAAACTCGCTTGAGCTTTAAGTAAATTTTGTGCAGATGAAGGACTCTCCTCATACGCATTTTGGTAGGTAGCTCCTACTTCAATATTTGGCAGATATGAGCTTTTTGTGCTCTCATAAGCTCTCTCTTTTGAGTTTAAAAGATGTGAGGCGGACTCTACTACTCTATTTTTGTGTGACAATGCTACCAACTCTTCAAGAGTATGGGCATAGAGAAAAATCGGCAGACAAAGTATTGGGAAAAAAAGTCTCAACTGCTCTCCTTCATTTAGATTTTACGAAATAGTATCACATCAACTCTTAAATATATCTTGCCAGAAAGATATATTTTCTGCTATAATTTCTTTATGAAAAAGAATAGAGTACACACTGACCTTATCACTAATTTTTACGGTAAAGTCGATTCAAAAGAGCTTCCTGAAGTATTTTTGATGACATTTCCCATCGCCGTAATTCAAAAAACCATATTTGCGCACGCAGAGAGTTTTTTAAAAGAGAAGTTTGATCTTCTTAACTCAGAAACTGATGTTTTAGCTTCGCTATATACACACGGCAAAATACTCTCTCCGACTCAGCTTTACGATCTGACGATATTCTCATCTGGCGGCATGACAAAGGTTCTAAAGAGACTTCAAGATAGAAATCTTATTTACAGAAAAGAGGATGTAAACGATAAGAGATGTATGCTTGTCTGTTTAACACAAAGCGGAGAAGAGCTTATTATAAAATCTTTAAACGAGATCTCAAAAGAGTGCAGTAAATATTTTGAAGCCTTTAGCGAAGATGAAAAAGAGCTATTCTCAACTCTCCTTAAAAAGATACTTTTGAATATAAACAAGGTGTAATAACCGTGATTTTTATAAAATCTTGATATTTTTAAAATTTTATTGATAACTTATTGACATCATCTTGAATATAATAGCGCAAAACTAAAATATAAGATAAGATAAGATATGTCTGCAGCAAATATTACAATTTTAACTATAACGGTACTATTAAAGTTACCTAATGCATGATAAAAAAATTTAGTTTTACTCACGGGATTTATGCTTATATTTTCAAGGCTTTGGGTGTCTTACTTGTTATAACGCTTGTAAGCCATGTTTTCCGTGACCATTTAGATATCATAAATATTGGATTGATACACATCATTCCCGTAGTTATCGTTGCAATTCACGGCAATACAAAAGCAACAATATTTATTACCGTTTTAAGTGTAATTTTTTTTAACTTTCTCTACATTCCGCCTCTATACAATTTTAAAGTACATAACGAACTTTATGCATGGAGCTTTATTGTTTTCGGAATCGTCGGATGGATAATTACGATTCAAGCCAAAAATCTATACACACAAACCAAACAAAATGAGATGCGAGAGAGTTTGCTAAACATTATCTCTCATGATCTGCGCACACCTCTCTCAACTATCATCGGCACAACAAATCTTCTTCTTTATAACTCTAACTTAGACCAAAAGAGCACAAAAAATCTTCTTGAGGATGTAAACTATGCCTCAATGCGAATGAAAAGATTAATTACAAATATTCTTGACAGCACAAGACTCTCAAACGGAGATATCAACCTAAAATTTGACTGGTGCGATTTTGAAGATATCGTAGGTGTTGCATTAGAAGAATTTTCAGACAAACAAAAAGATGAACTTCTTGATATAAAAATTGAAGATTTCAGACTTTTCTGGGGTGATAATGTCTTGTTAAAACAGCTTATCATAAATCTTTTAGATAACGCTTTTAAATATTCCATAAACAACACAAAGGTAACTTTAGATATTATTGATTTAGGAAATACCTTAAGAATAGTAGTTTTTAACCAAAGCAGCCACATCGACGAAACGAAACTTAAAAATATTTTTGATAAATTTTACCGCCTAGAAGATTCAAACGATATCTCAGGCAGCGGGATAGGTCTCTCAATTTGCAAAAGTATCGTCGGTATACATGGAGGAGAGATAAAAGCTAGTGCAGTGAATAATGGTATTCTTATAGAAGCGATATTACCGATTATTAAAAAGGCAAATTTAATATGAAAAACCATATTATTCAAATAATAGAAGATGATACGTCCGTAAAAAAATTATTGGAAATCACTTTTAAAGAGTATGGATTTAACCATATCTCATGTGAAAATAAAAAAAATGCCATGATGATGTTTTTAAGCCATAATCCTGATCTTCTAATTGTGGATCTTGGATTGCCAGACGGAGACGGAAAAGAGTTTATAAAACAAGTTAGAGAGATTTCAAAAATTCCTGTCGTGGTTTTGAGTGCAAGACATGATGAAAAAGAGATTATAGCGGCACTTGATGTGGGAGCAGATGACTACATAACAAAACCGTTTTCCGTAAATGAGCTTTTGGCAAGAATTAGAGCAAATCTCAGGCGCAATGTGAACGATGAAAACATCTCAAGCAAAATTCTCTGCGGGGAGCTAGAGATGGATGTCGCATCAAGGGATATTTTCTTTAAAAACGAGCAGCTCAAACTCACTCCCATTGAGTATGAACTGCTCAAATATTTTTTGCTCAACACAAACAAAACACTTACGCACAAGCAGATACTTAAAGAGGTTTGGGGCGTGAGATATCAAAGTGAGATGCAGTATCTTAGAACTTATGTAAACACTTTAAGAAAAAAAATAGAGCAAAACAGCACAAGACCAAACTACATTAAAACAGAATCCGGCATCGGATATAGATTCTGTTGTAATAACTAAAGGATTTCCCACGCAAACGCAAGATGTTAAAATTATTTTTATGAGTTTTGTAATTCTCATTGGAGTCGGTGCTTTTTTACTGATGCTTCCTTTTGCACATAACGGAGATCTCTCCGTAATGGATGCACTCTTTACTGCAACCTCTGCGGTGTGTGTAACAGGACTCATAGTTAAAGATACTCCGGTAGATTTTACAAGTTTTGGACATGTAGTAATTCTCTCTTTGATTCAAATCGGAGGACTCGGCTATATGACTGCAGTTACATTTTTAGCTATTATGCGCGGAAAAAAACTTGGCTATCGTGACCGCCTTATCCTCAAAGAGTCTCTAAACTATCCGGGTATGAATGGAATTTTTCGCTTTTTAAAAATCGTCTTTGCCAGTATTATAATTATTGAGATAAGCGGTGCGGTTATACTCTCGCTACGTTTTTTAATAGATATGCCGCTCAATGATGCAGTATGGTTTGGTTTATTTCACTCAATCTCTGCTTTTAATAATGCCGGATTTTCTCTTTTTAGCGATAACATGATGGGTTTTAAAAGTGATTTAGTCATAAATATCACTATTCCGCTGCTAATTATTATAGGCGGCTTAGGATATTTGGTGCTTTTAGAACTCTATAACTACCGTAAAAAATCACTAACTCGGCTTTCAACACACACTAAACTCGTTTTATGGACATCTGCAATTTTGATTCTTGCAGGAATGGCAATCATCCTCTCACTTGAGTGGAACAACCCAAATTCATTAGGAAATATGCAAGCATGGGAAAAGATAATGGCTGCTTGGTTTGCATCTGTGAACTACCGCACTGCCGGATTTAACAGTATCGATTTTTCTACGTTTAACGACTCGGATCTCTTTTTCGGAACTGTTTTTATGGTAACCGGCGGCAGCCCAGGAGGAACAGCGGGAGGTATTAAAACCACAGTTTTGGCACTTGCTGTCATAGGGGTTTGGTACACTCTCCGCGGTCAAAACAACCCGCATATTTTTCATAGAAGTTTAGTGCCTTATCAAATCAATAAAGCGTATGCGATTATCTTTGTTGCCTCATTTTATATACTGGTATCAACCGTTATTTTAAATGAGAGTGAGAATCTCCACTTTGTCAGAACTCTATTTGAAACCTGTTCGGCATTTGCTACGGTGGGCGTATCTACCGGAAACGGCGGAGTGTTAAGCTATAGTGCCCTCTTTAGTGATGTGGGGAAATTAAACATTATACTGCTCATGCTAATGGGCAGAATCGGTGTTTTTGCATTTACCATAGTTATAGTAGGAAAAGCGGTGCAAACCCGTATTAAATATGCAGAAGGAAAGGTGATTATATGACATATGTTGTTATTGGACTAGGAAAGTTCGGATACCATGTAGCAAAAGGTTTGGCACAGCAGGGAGAAGCTGTTATTGCCATAGATAACGATGAAGAGAAGATTAGAGATATCAGTGAGTTTGTTCAGGACGCTATCGCTCTTGATTCTTCAGATCCGAAAGCTCTGCGTGAAGCTGGAATTGCCGATGCGGAAATAGCTATTGTAAGCATCGGGGAGCATCTTGAGGCTAGTATCCTTACCGTTATGGCACTTAAAGAACTCGGCATCAAAACAGTAGTGGCAAAAGCGATCACTCAAGTACACGGTCAGATTCTCTCAAAACTGGGTGCCGCCAAAGTTATCTATCCTGAGATGGAATCTGCAAAAAAGCTAGTCAAAAAAATCGTTAAAAATATGCACTATGAGACCATAGATCTCTCTATTACGATGAAGCTTGCCAAGATGGTTGTTCCATCATTCTGGGTAGGAACTTCCATTCTCTCTCCAATCTTTAAAGAGGAGTTTGAGGTTAAGCCTATCGCATACAAACATCAAGGCGAATGGCACACCTCATTTGAAAATAACGATATTATTGAAAAGGGTGATATCTTAGTAGTTCTTGGTAACAGCGATAACATTGAAGCGCTAAGTAAAAAGGTGTAGATCTACTTTTTAGCTAAAAATCTCTGCAAAATTATCATAGCAGAGATTGAATCTATACGTCCGTCGCGGATATATTTTATCTCGCCACGCATCATGCACTCTGCTTCGATAGATGAGTTTCTCTCATCTTGATAAAAAATTTCGCCCTTAAAATCGACCAGATTTATAAAATGAGCCACACGTCGCCTCATCTCATCTTCGCTGCTGCCACCTATCGGTATACCGACGACGAGTGCATCAGCTTCCCACTCGTCGATAATTTTTTTAACGTCTCTTGCAGCTTGATCCCTGTTCTTCCGCTCTATCGCCCTTAACGGAGTTACAAGATCTTTATGTGCACTGTAAGCTAGTCCTACTCTTTTTAAACCTAAGTCAATTGCTATATATTTCACTATTTTCCTAAACAAAAACTGCCGAACATTTTCTCAAGCATCTCATCGTTTTCAAAAGGTCTTGTGATAGACGCTATCTCTTTTACAGCTTCGTTTAGATGAAACGAGAAGATCTCCAACTCCTGATCTCTTAGTGGTTCAAAGGACTCTTCTATGTTCTGCAAAGTATTTTCAACGGCACTTATCTGTCTTTGCGATATGAGCATCATTTCATCGGAGCCGTTAGCTCTGTTCATAATATTTTCCAAAACCTCGATAAGAGGATCAACACTCTCTTTTGAGTTTAGTTCAATATCAAATTTTATATCTGAATGTTCAAACTCTAGATCTAGATCTATCTTGTTTTTTAGGTATATTACATGTTTATCGCAAGCATATGATTTTATGAGTAATAGCATCTGTTCATCTTCGCTATCCGCTGCTCTGGAGGCATCAAAAAGTGCAACTACTATATCAGACTCTTTGATCGCTTCGATTGAACGTTCAATCCCTATACGTTCTATCTCATCACCGGATTCTCTTATTCCTGCGGTATCCACTATGCGGATAAGATGAGTGCCCACTTTTACCTGCTCTTCAATAGTATCTCTCGTCGTTCCTGCAATATCGCTGACAATCGCACGATTGTAGTTTAGCAGTGCATTAAGAAGTGAGCTTTTTCCGACATTGGGCTTTCCGACGATTGCTACGCGAAACCCCTGCATAAGTCCCTCTCTTGATCTGCTTGCTTGAAGAGTTTTTTGAAGAGATCTTCTTAAAGAGTCAAGTTTTGCTTCTATCTGTAAAATAAGATCATCTGGTAGATCCTCTTCAGCATAGTCGATGCTAACTTCCGAGTAGGCAAGAATATGGATAATTTCATCACGAATGCTCTCCACATACTCCTTGAGAGAACCCTTCATCTGCTGTGCCAGTATCTTTGAAGCATCTTCACTTTTTGCTTCTATGAGCTGTGCAATGGCTTCTGCTTGGCTTAGATCTATACGACCGTTAAAAAAAGCCCGCTTTGAAAATTCGCCTGCGGTTGCCAACCTTGCACCATAAGCTATAGTAGCCTTTAAAATAGTTTGCGCAACGATAAATCCTCCATGACACTGGATTTCCACAACATCTTCAGCGGTAAAAGAAAAAGGTGCTTTAAAATAGATAACAATAGACTCGTCTATAAGTTCGTTCTTGAAATCATATATGTTTGCAAGAGTTGCATAACGCGGATTCAGATCTTTGTTGTCGGTAAGCTTTTTTGCAATACCCAAAGCCCTATCACCACTTATGCGGATGATTGCGATAGAGCCTATGCCGTTGGCAGTCGCAACGGCACTTATAGTATCACTGTTCATGTCGCTTAGTTGTGATAGTCGTTTATAATAATAAACTTAAGTCCATCTCGAGTAGATCGCACTGCAACATACTTATTTGGATATTTTTCACGAAGCTCTTTTAATGCAATTTGAATCAAAACGCCGTCAAGTATCTTGGTCTGTGCTCGCCCGTCTCGCTCTACATTTTCACAAACAGTGACCAGATATCGCATTATGGATTCTTCTTGATTTTTCAAAAACTCCGCAATCTCTAAACGCAACTGCAATTGATATTTAGTATTTATCCAGTTAAAAATCATGTATGAGAGCGCTTTATATCTATACCCCTCTTTTCCTATAAGCAGCGCGGCATCTTCTCCTCTAAATTCAATAAGAAGAGTGACTTCGTCATATGCGCTAACCTCAATCTTATCAATTTTAAAACATATCAAATCAAAAAGTTCGTTAATCTCTTTTTCAACTTTTTTTGCGACATCATACGCATTAATAGTCGATGAAGAACTCTCTTCCTCATCTTCTTCATAGTCCGCCGTATAGTTGATATCATCCATGTCGTAATCATCATCTTGCATGCTCACAAATGATTGAGGCATAATAGTGTCATTAACAAAAGTGTGTTGCTGCTTTTTAATGTCTTTTTTTGGTTTAGCATCTTGCTTAAACTCTTTTTTTATCTCTTGCTTAAACTCTTGCTTCTCTTTTTGTACACGTTCTTGAGGTTTACGCTCTTGCTTCTCTTTTTGAAAAGACGGAGTTTCTACGCTTTTAACCTCTTTATTTTTCTTTGCTGCAACTATAATTGCATTTTTTTTAAAAAGCCCCATAAAACCGTTGCTTGGAGATTGGACAACTTCTATGATTAAGTCAGCCGCAGAACACTCTAGAGCAGACGCGGCATCTTTATATGCTTGCTCAAGGGTGACTGATTCAATCTTAATCATCTTTTTTCTCCGCATGTTTATGCGCAGCTATCTCTAAATCTTTTGCATTTTTGAATTGCTGATTTACTATGAACTGTTGTCCTATAGAGAAAAGGTTGTTCACAAACCAGTAAAGAACCAAACCTGCAGGGAAAGTTATAAAGAAGAATGTAAATATTACAGGCAAATATTTAAAAATTTTCTCTTGCAAAGGATCAGTAAAGTTGCTAGGAGTAAGCTTCTGTTGATAGAACATTGAAGCACCCATTAGTATAGGTAAAATAAATGTGCCGTCCATTCTAGAGAGATCCTGCACCCAGAATAACCAAGGAGCACCTTGAAGTTCAACAGCATTTAAAAGTACGCGATAAATTGCAAAAAATACAGGAATTTGAAGCAACATAGGAAGACATCCACCAAGAGGATTCGCTCCATGTTTTTTATACAGATCCATTACTGCAGCGTTTACTCGCTGAGGGTCACCCTTGTATTTTGCTTGAACGGCTTTAACCTGAGGTACAATGTCTTTCATCTTCTGCATAGAGATCATACCCTTGTATGTCAAAGGATAAAGAATCACTCTGATAATAAGGGTAAGAGCTATAATTGACCAGCCCCAGTTGCCAAATATCCCATGAAGCCATGAAAGCAGTTGAAAGAGCGGCTTAGAAGCGAAAGTAAACCAACCATATTCTATAGCGTTCGTTAAAACAGGATTTATACTATCTAACGTTTTGTACTCTTTTTGACCTATATAACCGCTAAAAGGCATATTTTGAAGTGCTTCAAAATAGACAACTGGATTATTGTCTCTGTCTCTCTCAACTAAAATATTGGTATCTCTTGCGAATCCATACATGATAGATGCCGAGTATTGATCAAAAGCGGAGATAAGTTCAACTCCGCTAAACGTTCTACGTCCCTCTGCATTTCCATCTTCGACGATTGTGACAATCTTGTCATCAGTATAAACCATTGCGCCTTTAATTGTCATCATCTGTTCAGTTATACGAGGTCTTTGTCCTAAGTAGACAAAATATCTCTTGTCATTTGAAAGAGATACTTTTACATCGTAATGTCCATCAGGAAAAAATGTAATCTCTTTTGTTACTGTCACATCGGGGAGTTTCTGGGTAAGTGTAACTTTTTGAGAGTTATCTTCAATTGACACTTCAGACAAGTCCGCCGTATATGCAACTTTTACAGCTTCATCATTTAAATTTGAGTCTAAGAATCTGACAAAGAGAGGTTTCATACCTTCCGTAGGGATAAGTTCCGCATGTTTGTCATGCTTGTCGTTATATTTGTCTTGAAGCAGCACTTTTGAAGAGATGCGACCCAATGTGTCCAATTTGAGTATAAACTTACTGTTTTTTACAGTTACCAACGTATTTAAATCATTTGCAGCCATCGTATTTGTAGCTGAAGTTTCATGCTTAAGTGTCTCTTCTACTTTTTTTGAAGCTTGAGGTTGACTAGAAGCCTGTGAGATTTGAGCTTTACTCTGCTCTACTTTTGCCGCTTCAGACGACTGTTCAGGTGGAAAAATTGCCGTATATGCTACGAAAAACAGAACTGAAAGCACTACTGCTATCATTAATCTTTGATTTGGTGTCATTTTCTCTAACACGATTTACCCTTAAAAGAAAAATTTTTTATAATATAAAAACGGTTTTTTTTATTTGGAACCAACCAATATTTTATAGAATCAACCCCTATTTTTGTGGGCTTTAATGACAGTTTATCGAGTAAAGGATACTCTATGCCACCGTCAAATAATTGATTACAACGCGCTATTCTAGTAAAAGTGTGGTAAAAAGCACTTGAAATGGAGTTATTTTCGAAATGAATTCTTGCATATTCGCTACAAGATGGGTAATATCTGCAACTTCCGTATCCGATAAGTGTAAAAAATTTTTGATAAAGCCACAGAATCTTCAATAAAAACGCTCTTATCATAGAACTTCTTTCATAATTGCATTTGAACGCTTTAAAATTTTTTCAAAATCGCTTTTGAGTTTATTGTGAGTTGCTTCATTGATTGATTGTTTTGCTACGAATATGTATGTACCGCTATTAAGCGAATGTGAGAATTCAAGAAAAAGAGCTCTAAGTCTTCGTTTGGCTCTATTTCTCTTTACGGCATTACCGATTTTTTTGGTAGCCGTAAAACCTACTTTGTGGATCTTATCGGCGGGAAGAAAAAAAAGCACTATATTTTCAGAGTGAGCATCTTTTCCTTTTCTATAAATATACTGAAACTCCTTATGAAGTTTTAGCGTATAGAAATTTCCTAAACTGACAATTTTTTACGACCTTTAGCACGACGACGGTTAATTACGTTACGACCGTTTTTCGTTGCCATTCTTGCTCTAAAACCGTGAGTTGTTTTTCTCGGCTTACCATGAGGCTGGTATGTTCTTTTCATGACATATCCTTCTTTGAAATTAAGTTGCGAATGTTACAAAAAAGTTACTTAAAGTGCGGTTAATATCTTTTTATTTGCTTAAATAGTCTTTAAGAGTTTCACCGCGAGACTGTCCTACGGCAGAGGCGATATCAAAAAGTTTCTCTTTTTCTCCAACATGACAATCCCTGCACTCTTGTATCACATCATGTTCTCTTACATTTGGCTTGTTTATCTTAGCCATTGTATGACATGAAAAACAATCGTCTCCGCACTCTGCCATGCTGTTTGGATCAGCACTATGGCAGTTTATGCATGTAAGCATCGGTTTATGTCTTAAATCTTTGTCTATAGTCGCAACAAGCTTCGGATGGCATGTTAAACAATCTCCTGTACAGCCAAAAACAGAAGTCGCAAAGAAAAATAGAAAAGTTAAAGCTCTTCTAGCAAAAGTAAGTCTTTTCATAATTAAGATACTTTTACCTCTATTTCACCGTCTTTTATATCAAACTCTACGTTTGATCCCTCAAACACTTTGCCCTCAAGTATCAGATCCGCGAGTCTGTCTTCAACTATCTCATAAAGCGCTCTCTTTAGAGGTCTAGCCCCATAAACCGGATCAAATCCGGCTTCGGCAATATATGCTTTTGCACCGCTGCTTAGAGTTATAGTTATATCTCTTGCGGCTACTTTTTTAGCTATTTCGCTAAAGAAAATATCTACGATGCCAACTATCTGTTCACGCCCTAGCGCATTAAATATGACAATATCATCCAGACGGTTTAAAAATTCAGGTTTAAACGATTGTCTTAGCTCTGACATTACCATCTCATGAAGCTTCTCTGAGTTTGGGTTGTTTATAATCTTGTCACTCGCTATGTTGGAGGTTAAAATTATTATCGTATTTGTAAAATCAACGGTAACTCCTTTGTTGTCCGTCAACCTTCCATCATCCAAAACTTGCAATAAAATATTAAAAACATCAGGATGTGCTTTTTCTACCTCATCAAAAAGTATAACGCTGTAAGGCTTTCTTCTTACCGCTTCTGTTAGTTGACCACCCTCTTCATATCCGACATACCCCGGCGCAGCTCCTACAAGGCGTGAAACGGAATGTTTTTCCATATATTCGCTCATATCAATTCGTATCATTGCATCAGGAGAGTCAAATAGAAATTTAGCCAATGTTTTTGCTGTTTGCGTTTTACCTACTCCCGTAGGTCCTAAAAAGAGAAAACTTCCAATCGGTGCCGTTGAGTCTGAGAGTCCGGCTTTGTTTCTCTTGATTGCTCGGGCAACGGCATGCGTAGCCTTGCTCTGACCGACAACTTCTCTGTTTAACTCATCTTCTACATTTAAAATCTTATCTTTATCCGCTTGAAGCATCTTTTTAATCGGGATTCCCGTCCATCTTGAGATAATCGAAGCAATTGCCTCTTCATCAACGCTATTTTTTAGAAGAGTCCCCTCTTTTTGAAGATTTTCCCAATTCTCATTAATCTCTTTCTCTTTAGCAATAAGTGCAGGAATTTCACCATACTCTATCTCGGCAGCACGATTGAACTCTGCAGAGCTTTTTGCGACACCGGCTTCTCTTCTCTTTGCTTCTATCTCATTTTTTATGCTTGATATTTTTCCAAATACCTCTTTTTCATTTGCAAACTGTGATTCTAATCCTCTGACTTTCTCTTCAACATCTGCCAACTCTTTTACTATCTCTTCAAGTCGCTTTGTGTTTGCTGCAGACTCTTCCATTTTCAGAGCCTCTTGCTCAACACGAAGTTCTGATTTTTTTATCTTTGCATTGCTTAGCGCATGAGGCTCAGACTCTATCTGCATCTTAAGTTCAGCCGCAGCTTCATCGATTAAGTCAATCGCTTTATCAGGCAAAAATCTATCTGCGATATATCTGTCTGAGAGTTTTGCAGCCGCTACTAAAGCACTATCCGTGATAGTCACATTATGGTGAGTTTCTAATCTCTCTTTGATGCCTCTGAGGATCTGCAGAGATTGATTTACACTCGGTTCATTTACGTTAATCGGCAAAAATCGTCTTTGAAGCGCCATATCTTTTTCAAAATATTTTCTATACTCTTTAAGCGTTGTTGCTCCGATTGTGTGTAGTTCACCACGAGCAAGCGCAGGTTTTAAGATGTTTGCGGCATCCATACTTCCCTCGCTTGCGCCTGCTCCGACGATGGTGTGAATCTCATCTATAAAGAGTATTATATTTCCACTCTTTTTTACCTCGTCTATTACGGCTTTGAGTCTGTCTTCAAACTCTCCTCTATACTTTGCGCCTGCTATAAGTGCGCTCATGTCAAGCGCTATTACTTTTTTGTTTTGCAAAGATGTCGGAACCGCTCCATCACTTATTCTCTGAGCAAGTCCCTCAACCAGAGCAGTTTTACCGACTCCCGGTTCACCTAAAAGCATAGGATTATTTTTTGTTTTGCGTATTAAGATCTGCATCATACGGGTAATCTCTTCATCACGCCCGATAACGGGAGAGAGTTTCCCCTCTTTTGCTTCTATCGTCAAGTCTATACCATACTTAGAGAGTGATTCTAACGTCTCATCGGAACTTTGAGAGTTGATTTTTGCTCCGCCCCTTGAACTCTCTAAATTTTTTATAAGCTCTGAGATATCTATATATTTTTTTAACAGGCTTAAAAATGGTTCACTCTTTATATTTGCCAGAAGATATGTATCTACAGCCAAAAAAGAGTCTCCACTTTTTGTCATAAACCCAATGCCGTTTTCAAGCGTTTGAAGAAAATTTCTAGAGATTTTAATACTCTCTTTTGTCACGGATGATGATTTTGGAAGCTTCTCGCTAATGCTTTTTACATCTAGTTCAACCGCCGCTTTACTTACTCCCATCTTGTTAAACATCTGATTTAAAACAGAGTTTGAGTTTGTAAGCTGCGCCCATAAAAAGTGGATCGGCTCAATCTCTTGATTTTTGTTATAGAGTGCCAATGAAAGAGATGACTCAATCGCTTCCGTCATGTTGTTTGTTAGTTTTTCAAAAATATTATTCATTCATAAATCCTTTATTGTTTATATGAAAAATTATAGCAAGTTGAGTGTAGCTATGT
>Ga0208246_1000881_pt1 | contig 19663 bp, 31 predicted proteins | sample RifOxyD2_FD_184039 | JGI IMG/M metagenome (GOLD analysis project Ga0208246, IMG submission 184039) | Soil microbial communities from Rifle, Colorado - Rifle Oxygen_injection D2 (SPAdes) | ecosystem: Environmental > Terrestrial > Deep subsurface > Rock core/Sediment | place: Rifle, Colorado... | reverse complement strand
GTCCTTCGGCGAGTTGGAGCGGCTGCTCTACCCGGTTTATACCGGCACCAGTATCGAAAACAAGCCGCCCCGGATGCACCGGAATGAAAAGATGCACCGCGAGGTGCATGCCAAGGTTTTCGGTGAAGACTGCGCCATCACCATGGAGCAGGCCCACATGGCCGTCGCCATGTGGTTTGACGAGTATTCGAACCGGCCGAGCCGCAGCGAGCACTTAAACGGCGCCACCCCGCAGGAGGTGTTTCTTGCCGGTCGCGGCCCCGGTGTCGATCCGGAGCAGCTCGCCTTTTTGATGATGAAAATCGAAAACAAACAGATTCGCCGGGCGCAGATCACCCATCGGGGCAAGATCTTCCGGCACGATGCCTTGTACGGCCAGGATCGCAAGGCGACCATCCGCTATGACCTGCAGGACGAGACAAACATCCTGGTTTACAACCCGGACGGCAGCTTTCTTTGTTCCGCGCCATTGGCCACCAAGGTGGACCGGATGGCCAGCCTGCTGGGTGACGAAGCTGAGGCGGTGTTGAGCGGCGAGATGGGCAACAAGCGCGCCCTGGAGAAACAGACCACCACCACGGCCAGGGCCATCCTGGAGCAGCATGTCCTGAACGAACACCGGCGGCAACTGGCGACCATCGGCGCCATGCAGGCGCTGCCGCCCGGCGAGTCGGCCACCAAAACAAGCAAGACCGAAGAGATCGCGCCAAAGCTCACGCAGGAAGAGTTTCAGAACCAGGTTGAGGAGGTAACCCTGCTCAACAGGCGGATGGAGGCGGAGCAGCTCGTCTCCCGGCTTGAGCAGATGGATGAGTTCGGACTGTATGAGTATTGGCTGGATCAGGAGATGCAGGGCATCGAGCTGCCGTCCGAGGCCAGGCGCTTCATGCTGACCTACGAGCAAACCGCGCCGAAGCGCGATCTGGATTACTTCGAGGGCCAACGGGTCACCCTGGCCCTGATGTACGGCAAAAAAGAAAAGGCGGCTGGTCAAGCAGCCGCCGGTGCAACAAAACCCCAAAACCAGGAGGTGTAAATGAAGGAGATACGCGTTTTACCAAAGTTTGTCAATACCAGAAACGTCCGCAACTTCCAGGCGATGCTCGATGCCTTGATGCTGTCGGCCGGAGAAGGGCGTTTCGGGGTGGTGGTCGGCCCGGCCGGCCGGGGTAAAACCCGCACCACCCAATGGTACGCGGCGCAGCACGGTTGCGTGTTCCTCCGCTGCCTCTCCATCTGGCGACACAGTGAGCTGGGCTTTTTGCAGGCGCTCTGCCGTGAGCTTGGCATCGCCAATCCTCCCCACCGTAAAGACCCGGCCTTCATCGCGGTGATGGACGCCCTGGGCAAGCAGGACGGTAAGCCGGTGTTTATCGAGGAAATCGAGAAACTGCCCCGCCTGCACCTCGAAACGGTGCGCGATCTGGCCGATCTTTCCACCGCTCCTTTCGTGCTGATCGGCGAGGAGGATCTCAAGGAGCACTTAAAACAGGTCAGCCGCATGTGGAACCGCACCTTTCAGATGCTTGAGTTCGAGCCGCTCTCGGTGGCCGATGTCATTGCCTTTGCCGGCGACGCGGCGAGCCTCGAACTACCCCAGGAGGTAGCCGAAACCCTGCACCTGGCGGCCAAGGGGTGCTACCGGGTGATGAAGCGCGACATGATCAGCCTGGTCAACATCATGAACGCCAAGCGCACCGATAAACCCACCGTCGAAATGGCAAAAGTCGCCATCAAGCAGAGTCTGAGGGGGTAAGGATATGGCGCACGAATCCTTTGCGGGTAAGGTTTTTGCCGCCCTGGTCCGGCTTTCTTCGGACAAGCGCAACGAGGTAGAGGTGGGTGAGCTGTCCAGCGCCCTGATGATTCAGACCAGGCAGCAACATAAGCGGATGCTCAACGCCCTGAGCGACCTCAAAAAGGCCGGCAAGGTGGTCCGTCTCCAGCAGGGGGTCTATTTCCCGGCCTCGGAGAAAAATCCCCGCGCCCCGGAGCTCCGCGCCATCATGTGGCGGCTCTTGCGGATGCGCCGCCGGGTCACGGTGGACGATCTGGCCGAGCTGTCCGGGGCCTCGCGGGAGTACGCCAAGGACTGGCTGCAGATGCTTGAAAAACGGGCCATCGTCCGCCGCGTCCCTCAGCTTGGCAACCAGCCGCATCTCTGGCAGATGATCAAAGACCCCGGCGCCATGCCGGTGGACGATGCCGCGGCCGACCGGCTGCGGGCGCTGCGCAAAAAGAAGAAACAGCAGGCCCTGGCGGATCTGCTGACGGCGCAAGAACTGATCGGCAAGGCCTGTCAGGCCATCAAAGAAATGGAGGCAGGCCATGACTGATAAGGTTGTCGGTATCGACTTGGCAGCTAAACGGCGCGAACGGCTCAAGGAAGTAGCCCAGACCCTGGTGGAAGATACCGTCTTCGTCAAGGTGAACCTGCTGCGCCACCTGGCGCCGGTGGTCGGCAAGGATGTCCTTGAAACGCTGGACCGAATGGGCAAGGCGGCAAACTACTGGCTCGTCGGCCGCGCCGACGAGTCCAGCCCATCACCCGCAGGCGAACCGGTAGCAGCCCGGTATTACCGGCAGCTGGCCGGCACCATCCAAGCGGTCATCGCCAAGCTCGACGAGTATCTTAATGCGGCAAGCCTCAACGATCACGATTTGCTCGATCTGGCCATAATGCTGGAGATCGGAGCGGAACAGGTTCGCACTTATATGGTAGCGGTGGATATCGAGCGGCAAATAAAGGCCAACAAGGCCGATAATATGGAGGATTAAAAAATGACTGACAACGCAAAAGTAATCGGCATGATGCCCCTGGACGAGCGGGTGCAGGATGCGGCCCGCAACATCCTCGACGATGTGGTGGCGGTGCAGGCGGCGGTGAGCGGCTGCCTGACCCCGGTGGTGGTAAGGCAATCTCTAAACAGCATCCAGGTTCAGGCCCGCTCGTTACTGGTCGGCAAGCCGGAGCCGGTGGTCCACGGCCCCATCGGTCACGGCTACCGGGTCGATATGCTGGAGATGCTGCAAGGGCTGGCGGATCACCTCTGTTGCGGCCTGCACCAGGGCGAGGAGCTCACCGACGAGCAGCTCCGCACCGTGGCCATCGCCGCCGAGGCGGCCCATGGTCGGATCAACAATTACCTGCTGGTCCGGCGGGCCGAAAACGCCATGCTCCGGCGGGAGGGCGGCAATGTCCTGGCTCAGCCTGCTGCGTAAGGCGGTAAAGGTCGGGGGCGGGCAGGCCGCCATAGCCCGCCGGATCGGGTACTCGCCCAGCGCCATCAGTATGGCCCTGGGCGGCAACTACAACGGCAGCACCGACGCGATCCGCGTCAAGGTGCTGGAAATCTACGGAGAAAAAGCCATGAACGAAAAACCGGTGCCCGAGGGGTACAAGCGCAACGCGATCGGCAATCTGGTGCCGCTCGACCGAATTAAAGAGATCGACCTTACCAGGGATGAGTTTGTCCTGGGGGTGATCAAAAAAGCGGAGGAGATCAGCGCCAGGCTGGCCGGGTTCAAGGCCGCCCTGGCCGGAGACATCCAGGCGTTTCTGGAGCTATCGTCGGAAAAATACGGCGCCGACATGGGCGGCAGCCGCGGCAATCTGACCCTGACCAGCTTCGACGGCCGCTACAAGGTCATGCGCTGCGTCGCCGATCGCCTGGAGTTCAACGAGCAGCTCCAGGCCGCCAAGGAGCTGGTTGACAAATGCCTGCGGGAGTGGACCCGCGACAGCGACTCGAAGGTCCGCGCCCTGATCGAGCAGGCCTTTCAGACCGACAAAAAAGGCAAGATCAACACCAAGCGGATCCTGGCCCTCCGCCAGCTCAAGATCGAGGACGAGACCTGGCAGCAAGCCATGGAGGCGATCGGCGATGCGATCACCATCACCGGCTCCTGCACCTATTACCGGGTGTACGAGAGGGATGAGAAGGGGGAGTACCAGCAGATTCCTTTGGACTTTTCGGGGGTGTGAGCCATGGAAATCAAAACGCTGCCAGAACGCCGCGACGCCAGTCTGCTCGAATACCCGATATTTTTGTTGCAGGTAAACAACACGGAATATGCGGGGTGCAACGAATGCGGTGCTGAAGCGGAATTCGGCAACTGGAAAACCGACCGGGTTTTCCTCGACGATGATGAGGGGCGACTTTATGCGGCGCGAAAACGATACGGCGTTGAGGGGCAGGACTGGCGAGTGTGGTCTGTACCGGCCGAGGGCGAACTGAAAAACAGATTGGAGGTGTGAGCGATGAGAAAAGCTAAGTACAGCAAAAGAGATACGCGAGGGGCACTGTATGTGGATTGTTCGGAATGCGATTCCGGCGGTAACGGCAAAGCCCAGGACAAATGCGCATGCGCGTGGAAGGAAAGGCGTGGAGGGAAAGGCGGCTGCTTCAGCGGCACCCTGCGGCCGGGGTTGATCGTGGAGTGACATATGCGAAACCGGGGCTTGCTCCGGTCATCCAGGCGCGGCGCCCTGGGTCTGATGATGCAGCCAAAGGATAAAAATGAGCGACAAACCCCCCTGGTGGAAAATCAACCGCCCGGCCCCTGGTCGGGACGATGTCCAGCGCCTCACCGGCTGCCCGGCCTACCCGACCAGCGGCCTGCTGGTCGGGGCCACGGTCGAGTGGTGCCGAACCAGCCGGGGCAAGCTGCCCGCCTGCGCCACCTGCAAGTGGAATAAGGCATGACCCGCTGCCCCGGCGGCTATTGCGAGATGTGCCCGGTAAAAATACAGATGAAATGCGAGGCCAAACGAATGACCCCCAGCGACAGAATCGCCCATATCAGACAATGCCTGCGGAACATGAAGCCGGTCATGGGCTACGAGATAGCCTATGCGGCGGCAATAGGCGAAGAACTTGACGAGCTGCAACGGATCTTCGCGCGCCTGGACGAATATACCGACCAGCTGAATGCCGCGGAAAACGGTGTCCCATGCGCCTGATCTGCCCCGGCTGCGGCCTCACCGCCTCGGCGGAGGCGTGGCTCAATGACACGGAGGCCCGCGAAACCATGCAGACCCTGACCAAACTGCCCCCCGAGCTGCACGGCCAGCTCCTGCCCTACCTGGGGCTGTTCCGCCCCGAGAGCCGGGCGCTAAGCTGGAAAAAAGCCGCCCGCCTGATGGCCGAACTATCGCAGCTCACCGGCTTGCGTCATGTCCAGGTCCAGGGCAAGCCCTCCCGCCCCTGCCCGCCCAAAATCTGGGCCGAGGCCATGGGCCAGATGGTCGAGCGCCGGGAGCGGATCACCCGGCCCCTGCCGAATCATAACTACCTGCGCCAGGTCGCCTGGCAACTAGCCGACGAGGCGGATGCCAATGGTGAAAAGCAACGCCATACAGACGCCCTCGCCGGCGCCATGCCGCAAGCACGCATTGCCAGCCTCAACCCGCTGGCCAAGCTGATGGAGATGGAGGATTAACATGCCAAGCCAAGCCGACCTCGCCAAGATCCACATCGCCAAAAAAGAACTGGCCCTCACCGACGAGGCTTACCGCGACATGCTCCACCTCCATTTCCAGGTGGCCTCGGCCAAGGATCTCAACCCCCGCCAGGTGGTGGTGCTGCTCAACCAGTTCCGGGCCCGCGGCTGGAAGCCGAAGAAAGGCGCCGTCGTAAAGCATGGCCGCGCTGATCAGCGCCGCAAGGATAACAACTTTATCGAAATCAAGCCCGGCCCGGCATCCAGGCAGCAGCGCAAAGTGTTGGCCATGTGGGCCGCGCTCGGCTATGACGTGGCCAAGCTGCACGCCCGCTGCAAAAAACAGTTTGATATCGAACGCTTCGAGTGGGTGACTGAGTACGAGCAGCTGCATGTGCTGATCACCGATCTGGAACACCGCCAAAATGGGGCCCGCACCGATGGCTGACGAGCTGGACATCATCGAGCTGCCGGACGATGCGCTGCCGGAGCTGGACAAGCTCTCCGGCGATCTGCGCCAGCTCGCGGAGCTGGTGGGGGTGGGCCTGGCCCTCCGCATCGCCCAGGCCTTCGGCGGCACCCCGATCCGGATCTACGGAGTGGGCAAGTGGCTGCGCCGCCACCGGGATCGCTGCATCCGCAGGGATTACGATAACGGCATCTCCGCCATAGAGTTGGCCCGCAAGTACAAGCTCAGTGAGCGGCACATCTGGAATATCCTCGGCTCACCGGAGCCGGATGAACGACAGGGGAGGTTGTGGTGATGAGCTGGAAAGAGACCGTAGGTGATGAGCCGGGCGGATCGCGCCGCCCGGTTGGTTCAACGCTTTAATGCTTCTGTCTTTTTGTCACCGCTGCAATCGGGCTTGGCGGAGTTGGCCGCTATCCCCATGATGGGGGAGGGTGGTTCCGGGCGGGGGAAGGTCGCTGTTTCGGTTGGCGCCTGCGGCGGCTTTACCCCCGGCTCCTCTGGATGCTGATCTGGCATCTGGCTGTCACCTCCTTTTTATATCGGTTTTGGTTGATAAACAGGCAATAGGCAATGAAGAGGAGAATAAAGGATGTCATCAGAAGCATGGATGTGGCTCGTAATTGCTTTGCTCTTTTTCGCTGCACTTCCGCTTGACGATGAATAGTCTCGGTCATCTGCTCGATCATGAAGCGCAGGGCCTCTTCCGGGGTGTAGGCTTTGTCCAGCAGCCGGGTGAGGTATTCGGTGTATACGGGGTGGCCGATGTTGTCCCGGTCGCACCCCCGCATGCCGTTCAGGCAGACAACCACGGCGATCATCGCCCCGGTAGCCGCGCCGAGCGCCGTTGCCCCCCAGATGGCCGCGTCCGGCCCGGTTGCGCCCCTGGTGAGCAGCGCCCCGCCCAGGGTCAGGGCCAGCGAGGCAGACCAAAGGTAGGTCTTAAACAGGCTGTCTTGTCTGGCGGGCAGCCGGTCGGTGAGCCAGGCGTACATGCCTTCCATCTGCCGGTAGATCAACTCGAATGCCTTATCCATGGGCGGCCTCCTTGTGGTTTTAGGTGGCCCACTATACCACGGGATTTGCCATGCTCAAAAAACATTTGACATCCGTCCGCCTTTCGGTCTATCTTGTCCCTGTCGCCGGGATACCGGCGGCCGGGTTTGACAGCCCGTATCGAGGCGGACGCACCGCCACCAGTTGTATCGGCGGTTTTTTTATGCGTGCGCAGCATGGTCAGCGCTTTTTGGGCGGGCCGTGCGGGGAGCCTTCGGGCTCGCCGGTTCCTCGATCCGGTCTGTCAACCCGCACGTGCTCGCCCATTTTGCGTTTGACAGCGCTGGGCGGGAAACTTAATCCCCATTCGAGGAGGCAGTACAATGAATGAACTCGCCGCAACAGCAAACCGTACCACTCGTATCAACAGCCTGGAGATCGCCGACCGCACCGACAAGCTGCACAAAGATGTCATGCGGGACATCCGCAATCTCATCGACCAGGGGGCCATCACTGAGCGCAACTTTGCGCTCAGTGAGTACCGCGATGCCTCCGGCAAGAGCAACCCCATGTACCTGCTCGACTTCGAGGCCATCATGACCCTGGTCACCGGCTACGACGCCCCCCGGCGCAACGCGGTGATCAAGCGCTGGCTGGCCCTGGAGCGGGGCGAAGCCGCGCCTCTAGCGGAGATGGCCGGTCGCGCTCCGGCCGACCTACACGAAACTCTGCTTGATGTGCCGGTGATCAATAACCTGATTTCCTGCATGTCTGAAACCATGACCACCATGAACCGGGTATTAGGTCGCCTGGAAAAGCTGGAAGCAGCCCCCGCCGCCGCTCCGCGCCGGCAGCTGCCCCTGCCGGGCCTCGGCAAGTTACAGCTCAACAGTGTCGCCGAGATCAAGGCCTTTGTCACCGCTGCCTGCCAGCTCATCCCGGACGGCGCCGTCGACAAGTCGCTCTTCTACCAGCGGTACCGCAACTGGTGTTGGCACACCAACAAGCATCCATTCGACTACAGCAACTTTTGCAAGGGCCTCTACCAGGCGGGCTTGCCGATCCGCGCCACCCAGCGCAAAACCGGCAAAACCACCCCTCCGCTAAAGCTGATCCTGGGCCTGCGCCTGCTGACCCCCGGCCTGGAGGCGCAGGCATGAACAACACCCCCATCCTCGCCTTCGGCTCCGAGTCCCCGGTGGATCTGCTCAACAACGCCGCCTCGGTCTGCCGCTTTTTGGCCGATGTCTCGCCAGCCATGACCCGCGACTCCGGCCAGGTCGGCCTCGGTGAAGACTCCGCCAGCGGCCTCGGCCTGATCCTGCTGGCGGTGGAGTCCACCATCAGCGCGGCCGCGGCCAGGCTCTAGCAAAAAAAAAGCTGATAGCTGCCGGCCGGCAGCTATCAGCTCCCTTCTTTCCCCCTCCCCCCTGCAATCCAACTACTGAAACGCCTCAGCTTACCGCTCCCAAAAAACCCCTGTACATATATCCCCAACAGCTCCCCACTCTCCCTTGCGCCACCGGGCCGGATCGTCCGACCCTGTGGCTGTTTCGACCGAGGTATGATGATGACCACCGACGATTTCGACCGCGAGCTGGAGCAACAGCTCATCGCCCACGAAGGCATCAGCCTCAAGCCCTACCTCTGCCCCGCCGGCAAGCTCACCATCGGCGTGGGCCGCAACCTCGACGCCAACGGCATCAGCTCAGCCGAGGCCATGCTGATGCTGCGCCACGACATCCTGGTCGCCCGCCTGAGCCTGGAAAAGGTGCTGCCCGGCTTCCTGGCCCTGTCGCCCCCCCGGCGGCGGGTGCTGATCGACATGTGTTTCAACCTGGGGTTGCCCAGGCTTTTAGGCTTTAAAAAGATGCTGGCCGCCGTGCTGGCCAAGGACTTTAACCGGGCCGCCGACGAGATGCTCGCCTCGGCCTGGTCCACCCAGGTAGGGCAACGCGCCCAAACCCTGGCAACCATGATGCGGGAGGGATGATCCATGGCTCTTGACTTGACCGGGCTCGGCTCGGTGGCAAACCTGGCCAAGGGGCTGGTCGATCGGTTTTTCCCGCCGGCCATGAGCGAGACCGAGAAGGCCACCGCCCAGATCCAGATCGAACAGATGCTGGAGCAGCGGGAAACCGCGCTGATCGACTTGCAGCGCTCGGTGATCACCGCCGAAATGGCCCAGGGTGACGCCTACACCAAGCGGGCCAGGCCAAGCATCGTCTATTTCGGCCTGGGGGCTATCGGTCTGGTCCATGTCCTGCTGCCGGTGGTCGCCTGGCTGACCCTGACCATCATGGGCAAGCCCATCGCGCTGCCGACCATCGCGCTGCCGGAACAATTCTGGCTGACGTGGGGCGGGGTCTGCTCCATCTGGATGATCGGCCGGAGCGCGGAGAAGCGGGGCCAGAGCGGCCAGATGCTGAGCCTGATCACCGGGTCGAAATAGAAGATGCGCGAACCACGCGACGAAGGCGATATCGCCCAGGAGTACCAGACCCGACACAACGCCGCGGCCCTGGCCGATCACCGGGCAAGAATGGCCGGGCAGGCGGCAACGCCATCCTTGGAAACCTGCGAGGACTGCGAAGATGAGATCCCGGTCGGGCGCCGGGAGAAACAGCCGGGCTGCACCCGGTGCATCGATTGTCAACGGGTGCATGAGCGCCTGCAAGGAGGGCTGTAATGGATGAGCTGTTTCGCTGGTGGCCGCTGATCATCTTCCTCAGCCAGGGGCTGCTCGCCTGGTTCGTCTGGTCGCTCAAACAACAGTTCATCTCCCGGGCGGACTGTAAAGATTGCAAAAAAGACCGCTCGGCCGCTGACCATGAAGCCAGCGACCGAATCGAGGATGTTGAGGATGATGTCGGCAAGCTGGCCACCAGAGACGAGATGGCGGCCCTGGGCAACAAGATCGAAAGGCTATCCGAAAAAATCGGCAACCTGGACGGTCGCCTCTCCGGCATCAACCGGGCGGTGGACCTGCTGAACCAACACCATTTAAAGGTGAACGGATGAACGAATTTGCCAAACTCGTCCAGGCGGATCAGCGCCTGGTGATCCTGCTGGTCCTGGCCCAGGACCCCGGCTATTCCCACAACGAATACGTGCTGCGGGAGGCCCTGGCCTATATGGGCCACGCCATCAGCCAAGACAAGCTGCGCACCGAACTGGCCTGGCTTGCCGAGCAAGGGCTGGTTGCGACCACCAACCCCGCCGGAGTCGTGATCGCGAAACTCACCGGCCGGGGCAAGGATGTCGCCACCGGCGTCGTGGTCGTCCCCGGCGTAAAACGGCCGGAGCCGGAGGCGTAAATGGGCCAGCCATCCTCCATCGCCCGGTTGCCTGAGGACATCCTGGCCAAACTCCAGGAGCTGCTCCGCGATCCGCGCGTCACCCAGCTCGAAGCCACCGGCAAGATCAACGAGATTCTCGCCGCCGACGGCCATCCGGAGCGGGTGACCAAGTCGGCGGTCAACCGCTACTCCCTCAAAATGGAGGAGGTGGGCGCCAAGATCAGGCAGAGCCGCGAGATGGCCGACATGTGGATCGGCAAGTTCGGCGCCGCGCCCCAGGGCCAGGTGGGTCTGCTGATCACCGAGACCCTGCGCACCCTGGCCTACGAGCTGACCATGAAGCTTCAGGACGCGGCCATCGACGACCCAGAGACCATGGCCGCCACCATCAGCCAGCTCAAAGCCCTGTCTCTGGCCGTGCAACGGCTGGAGGCCTCCACCACCCTGAATGTTAAACGCGAGGCGGAGATCCGCAAGCAGGCACTGGCCAGGGCCGCGGAAAATGTAGTCTCCGAGGCCAAGCGGCAAGGGACAAGCGCCGCCTCAATCGACGCCCTGCGGGCCGCCATTATGACGGAGCTGGCATCATGAGTTCCGTGCTCCTGCCATACCAGCAACGATGGGCAAGCGACCCTGCGGTTGTAAAGATCATCGAGAAGAGCCGCCGCATCGGTTTATCCTACGGTGAGGCGTGCGATTCTGTGTTGTACGCGGCGGATGCAGAGCGCGGCGCCAATGTCTATTACATCTCCTACGACAAAGAGATGACTGCCGGCTTCATCCAGGATTGCGCCAGCTGGGCCAGGGCGTTCCACGCCGCTGCCGGCGAGATCGGCGAGCAGATCCTGACCCGTGACGACGGCAGAGACGTGCACGTTTACGATATCCTTTTTGCCAGCGGTAACCGTATCCGAACGTTTTCGTCCAATCCTCGCAACCTGCGAAGCAAAGGGCGGCCGGGCGAGCGGTTGGTAATCGACGAGGCCGCGTTCGTAGACGATCTGGCCGAGCTTCTTAAAGCCGCCCTGGCCATGACCATGTGGGGCGGCACGGTCCACATCCTTAGCACCCACAACGGTGACGAGAACCCATTCAATCTGCTGATCCAGGATGCACGGGCCGGTAAAAACGATTACTCGGTCCACCGGGTCACTCTGGATGACGCCCTGCGCGACGGGTTGTACCGCAAAATCTGCGAGGTGACAGGGAAGCAATGGAGCGCCAAGGCCGAGGCCGAATGGCGAACCTCCCTGGTAAAACGGTACCGGCCCAACGAGGACGAAGAATTATTTTGCATTCCGGCGTTCGGCGGTGGCGCCTACCTGCCGCGCGAGCTGGTGTCAGCCTGCATGGCCGATGGCCAGTTGTTGAGGTTCAATGGCACCCGTTCTTTCAATCTGGCGCCTGAGCCGGTGCGCCGGGCCGAGATCAATGATTGGATCAAGGATGTGCTGGCCCCGGAACTGGCCCAATTGGACCAAGGCCGCCGCCACGTCTTTGGTATGGACTTCGCCCGCAAGGGGGATATGACCGACATCGTGCCGCTGGAGATCTGCGCCAACCTGCGTAAACGATGGCCCTTTCTGGTCGAGCTGCACAACGTCCCGTACCAGCAGCAGGCCCAGGTGGTGCTCGCCGTAGGCAATGGTCTGCCGCGCTTTGCCGGTTGTGCCATTGATGCCGGCGGCAACGGCGGTTATGTGGCGGAGACGGCTACTGATGCCTGGGGGCCGTTCATGGTGGATTCGATCCACTTCACCGAGCAGTTCTACCGCGACGAGTTTCCCAAGTACAAGGCGAGTTTTGAGGACCGTTACACAACCATCGTCCGGCACGACGACGTGCTGGAGGACCATCGCGCCGTCATGCTGGTGCGTGGCGTGCCGCGGGTGCCGGTGGGCAAGACGGACAAGAAGGGTGAGCGCCACGGCGATAGCGCCATTGCCGGGCTACTGGCTGATTATCGCAGCCGGATGGACCCGGTCCACATCGACTACACCGAAGCCCCCCGGTCCGGCCCCGGCTGGAACGGCTCCCAAAAAGCCGATGACAATGACAATGACGATTACGCCGAGGCCGGAGGTGGCGCATGGTGAAAAAACGCGACAAGAAAAGGAATAAAAACTCACCGGCACTCTCCGAGCAGCAGACCGCAAGCGAGGCGCGGGTGGGCTTCATCAAGCGCGAATTCTCCGAGCATCCCAGCAAGGGGCTCACCCCTGCCAGGCTCTACCAGATCCTCGAATCAGCCGAGCAGGGCGACCTCAAGGCCCAGCACGAACTGTTCGACGACATGGAGGAGAAAGACCCTCAGATCGCCGCCGATCTCGGCAAGCGCCGCCTGTTGGCCGCCGAGCTGGAGTGGCAGATCGTGCCGCCGGACAACGCCTCCGCCCTGGAGAAAAAGGCGGCGGATTTCTGCGCCGAGGTTTTCTCCGGCCTGGAGGTCGAGGATCTGATCATCGATCTCGGCAGCGGCATCGGCCACGGCTGGGCCAACCTGGAGCTGCCCTGGGCGATGGATAACGGCAAGCGGGTCATCGAGCAGCCCCTGTTCCGACCGCACTCCTGGTTCCGCCTCCATCCGGAGCGCCAGAACGAACTGCGCCTCCGGGATCTCTCCGCCGAAGGGGCCGAGCTGTGGCCCCTGGGCTGGGCCCAGCACCGCCACCGGGCCAAGGCCGGGTATATTGCCCGCAGCGGCCTGCATCGGGTGCTGGCCTGGCCGTACCTGTTTCAAAACTATGCCCTGGGCGATCTGGCCGAGCTGCTGGAAATCTACGGCATCCCGGCCCGGATCGGCACCTATCCGCGCAACGCCACGGACAAGGAGAAAGCCACCCTGCTAAAAGCCGTCACCAATCTGGGCCACCGAGCCGCGGGCATCATCCCCGAGGGCATGCTGATCGAGTTCAAGGAGGCGGCCGACGGCAAGGGGGAGCTGTTCGAGTCCATGCTCCGCTGGTGCGAACGGGCCAAGGCCACGGCCATCCTGGGCAATACCCTTACCAGCGGCACCGGTGAGGGCACCAACACCAACGCCCTGGGCAACGTCCACGAGCGGGGCCAGCAAAGCCTGATCCGCTCCGATGTGCGTCAGTATGCGGGCACCATCAACCGCGACATCATCTGGCCCATGGCGGCCATCAACTTCGGCATCGATGATCGCCGCCGCGCCCCCCGCTTTTTTTTGGATACCGGCGAGGCCGAGGACTACAAGCTGCTGGCCGAAAGCCTGCCGGTCTTCGTGGATCTGGGCGCCCGGATCCCGACCTGGTGGCTGCATGAGAAGACCCGCATCCCGGAGGCGGGCAAAGGGGAGGATGTGCTGCTGGCGCGCCCGAAAGTGCCGAAAGACAGTGCCGAGCCCCGAGTTCCAAGTGCTGAGGCAAAGGAAAAGCAAGAAACGGCCCTCAGCGCTCAGCACTCAGCACTCAGCACTTCGCCCTTCACCCCCGAGCAACAAGCCCTCGAAAACCTCGCCGACCTGGCCCTGGCCGGGGTCGATCTCTCCGCCAACGAGGCGAAGCTCCAGGCGGCGATCGAGGGAGCAACCAGCTACGAGGAGGCCATGGAGCGCCTCCTTGCCGTCTGGCCGGACCTCGACATGGATACCCTCACCGCCAAACTTGAGCAGTCGCTCCTGGCTGCGGAGATCTTCGGTCAAGTTCAGGCCAGGGAGAGCGACCAATGATCCCCGAACTCACCCCTCTACCCATGGAGGAGGCCCTTGATTTCTGGCGCGACAAGACCAAGCTGGGGCCGGCCGAGTTTCGCCGCCTCACCGCCGCGGCCAAGGTAAAAGCCTTTGCCGTCACCGGCATTGCCAAGGGCGCGGAGCTGGACACCGTCTACAACGCCCTGTTTAAGGCCATGGAAAAGGGCACCACCTTCGAGCAGTTCAAGGCCGAGTGCGGCGATATCTTTACGCGCCGGGGCTGGACCGGCAAGCGGGCCTGGCGGGTGGACTCGATCTTTCGCACCAACATCCAGACCGCCTATAACGTCGGGCGCTACACCCAGCTTGCGGAGATGACCGACACCTTCCCTTTCTGGAAATACAGCGCGGTCAACGACTCCCGCACCAGACCCACCCACCTGGCCATGAACGGCAAGGTCTTCCCGGCCAATCATCCCTTCTGGGACCAGTGGTACCCGCCCAACGGCTTCAGGTGCCGCTGTTCGGTGATCCCCCTCACCGCCAGCCAGGTGAAAAAGCGCGGCCTCAAGGTGGAGAGCGATGTGCCGGAAATGATTGAGCCCATCGATCCGGTTACCGGTAACACCATGCCGGCCATGCAGCTCCTTCCCGATCCCGGCTTTGCCCATCATCCCGGCAAGGCCTATTGGGCGCCGACCCAGACCGAGGGCGAAATTCGGCCACTGGTTGGCAAGGCGATCAGCGTCAAGCCGCCGCTGTCTGAGATCGACCCCAGACACATCAAACCCTATACCGCCGATGATCTGATGCCGTCCGGCCTGGCGCCTGAAGCATACGTCACGGCATTCCTGAGGGAATTTGGCGTCGATGACTTGAACGGCGAAAAGTTCATCACTCTACCTGGCGAGTCCGGCCAAGTGTTGCCGGTGAACAAGGGCCTGTTTGTCGATCGTCGGGACGGCTCTTGGAAGGTCGAAAAAACCGGGCGGGAACGTTATGTCAAACTGCTGGCTCGCACCATCCAAGACCCTTACGAGGCGTGGCTGGTGCCGGCCGAGGTGAGCGGCCGGATACATACGACAATCAACCTGATCCGGTTGTTCGGCGGCGAGCCCGGCAAAATCGGAGGGTTCGTGGTTTGGAGTCTGGTGGGCGACAGATGGATGACCGCGACCACGTTCATGGCCGCGCCGGGGTCCAAGGAGAAAAAGCTGTTGAACTACCTGGAGAGACAAAGAGTTGGGAGACTGCTGTACAGGGAGGAACTGTAAGCCGTGCCGGAGCTTACAGTACGGGGCGCCATTGTTTCTATCCATACCGGACCATGGTTCATGGCACACCCCGATTCCCCAACTCCCAATGTAGCGGTCTCGGCCGCAGAAGTCAAGGAATGCAAATGAGCGGTATCACCATCAAAATCGAAGACCAGGCAATTACCGCGCTGCTCAATCAGGCAGCGGCCCGCTTTGGCGACCTCACCCCGCTCAACCGGCGGATCGCCATGCTGATGGCGTCGAGTATCCGCGAAAACTTCGAGGTCGGCGGTCGGCCGACCAAGTGGCGACCAAGCAAACGGGCCAAGTCTCAGCGCGGCCAGACCCTGCGCGACACCAACCGGCTGATGAACTCCATCACCGGCAAGGGCACCGCCACCCAGGCAGTGGCCGGCACCAGCGACATCCGGGCGGCAGTCCACAACTTTGGGGCCAAACGGGGCAGCTTCGGCACCGTCCAAGCTGCGGTCCGCGCCCATCTTCGCCGGATCAAGGGCAAGGAGCAAAAGGTCCGCGCCCACACCAGAAAGCAGCCCATGCCCTGGGGCGACATCCCGGCCCGGGAATTCATGTTGTTGCAAGCCGATGACCTGGTCGAGATCAAGGATATGGTGGGGGCCTACCTCACCGGCAGAGGAAGATGAAAAGAAGCCCGTAAAGGCCTCAAATTGACCACGAACGAAAAAGACGCCCCCAAGGTCGCCGGACAACCTTTCCGACGATCCTGGGCGAATCTGAAGATAGTTTGAACGGGGTTGCTGCTTGTGGCTCTCGGTTGCGGGCAACCCACTGAACCGCAACCACTGAAACGCCTCAGCTTACCGACTTTAAATAGGGAGGGTAAATAACAGCATGGCAAAAAAATATGAAACCAGATCAGCCTTCGGCGCCGTTGCGGTTGCCGCGTGCGTCGTCGAGCTTACCGGCGGCGCCGTGCCCACCGAGATCCAGCTTGTTCCGGCTGGAGAGTTTCGCGCCCGGGACGGCAGGCCGGTGGGGGTCAAGGCGTGGCGGCTGGATGCAGCCTCGGCCGCCCGCATCATCGACGCGGCTGCCAGGGCGGTCGGGGACTTCGTCATCGACTACGAGCACCAGACCCTACTCTCCGAGGAGAACGGCCTGCCTGCCCCGGCGGCGGGCTGGTACAAAAAGCTCGAATGGCGTGAGGGCGTCGGCCTCCATGCCGTGGACGTGCGTTGGACCACCAGAGCAAAAGCCCATATCGAGGCAGGCGAGTACCGCTACATTTCGCCGGTGTTGCAGTACGACGGAAAAACCGGCGTTGTCCTGGCCGTGCGGATGGCCGCGTTGACCAATTACCCGGCCCTCGACGGCCATTCCGATCTGGCGGTCCGCGCCGCCGCGAAGTTTCAATCAACCACACAGGAGGAAAATGACGTGGACCGAAAACAACTGATTGCCATGTTGGGGCTGGCGGACGATGCCGGCGACACCCAGATCACCGAGGCCCTGGCCTCGCTCAAAGCCAAGGCCGCCACCGCGGAGCAAAAGGACACCGAGATCGCCGGGCTCAAGGCCTCAGCCGGCACTCCGGACCCGGCCAAGTTCGTGCCGCTGGCGACCTTTGAGTCGCTCAAGGCCGAGGTTGCCGTATTGAAGAGCACCCAGACCACCAGTGAGGTGGGGGCTCTGGTCAAGCAAGGCCTTGAAGACGGCAAGCTGCTGCCGGTCCAGGAGGATTGGGCCAAGGAGCTGGGCAACAAGGACATCGCCGCCCTCACGAGCTACCTGGCGAAAACCCCGGACATCGCCGCGCTCAAAGGAAACCAGAGCGGCGGCAGTGCTCCGGCAGGGGAAGGCGCAGAAGGGTTGAATGGAACCGAATTGGCGGTGTGCAAGAACCTCGGCATCAGCGCCGAGGAATACAAGAAAGCCAACAAGGCCGACTAAGGCCGCGAACAGGAAACAGGAGGAACAACTCATGACATTAACAGCGGATCGGGACACCCCGAAAAGAGAAGGTCAGAAATTCGGCGTGCCCATGGCCACCGGGGCCAAAGGATACGCGGGCGGCATCGCCTGCCTCAACGCGGCCGGGTATGGGGTGCCCGGCTCCACCGCCACCACCCTGAAGGCGGTCGGCCGGTTCAACGAACAGGCCGACAATACCCTCGGCCAAAACGGCGACCTGATCGCCGATGTGGAGCGCGGTGTCTTCCGGTTTAAGAACTCGGCTGCCGCCGACGAAATCACCGTGGCCGAGGTCGGTGGCGTTGCCTACCTGGTCGATGACGAGACGGTGGCCAAAACCAGCGGCACCAATACCCGCAGCCGGGCCGGGTTCATTGTCGATGTTGACAGCCTCGGCGTCTGGGTGCTGCTTGGCTACGGCTTGCTCTCTGATCCGGCCGGCGCTCTGCTCGCGGCCAATAACCTCAGCGACCTGGCCGCGGTGGCAACGGCCCGCGCCAACCTGGGCGGCGGCGCCAACAAGTGCATTCTGCTTGTTCCCGACCTTGACCTGGTCGGAGCCAACACCCAGACCAAACACCTCGTCTCCCCGGTGGCCGGCGACATCGCCAAGATCTACTCGGTAATCGACGGGGCGCTCACCACCGGCAACGCGACCCTGACCGCAGCCATCAATGGCGTGGCGGTCACCACCGGTGCCATCACCGTCACCCAGGCCGGTTCGGCTGCAGGCGATGTGGATTCGGTAACCCCGTCCGCAGCCAAGACCGTGGCCGTGGGCGATGTCATCAGCATCACCGTGGGCGGCACCAACGACGCGGCCAAGTTGGCCCAGGTTTCGATTCTTATCACCCCGTCGGCCTAAAGCGCCGCGCACCTACAGGAGTAAACGACATGATCACCAACAGCACCAATCTCGCCATTCTTTTCAACGCCTTCAATGCCGCCTTTCAGCGCGGCTTTGCCGGCGTCCCCTCGCTGTGGAACAAGGTGGCCACCGAGGTGCCCTCCACCACCGGCGCCGAGGATTACGGCTGGCTCGGCCAGCTTCCCGGTATGCGGGAGTGGATCGGCGACCGTCATATAGAGAATCTCACCATGTCCGACTACACCATCAAAAACAAGAAGTTCGAGCTGACCGTGGGCGTGCCCGAGGACAAAGTCACCGACGATCAGTACGGCGTCTTCGCGCCCATGATGGAAACGCTGGGCCACTCTGCCAGCGAGCATCCGGATCAGCTGGTCTTCGCCCTGCTGGCCGCCGGGTTTGCCACCAACTGCTACGACAAACAGTATTTCTTCGACACCGACCATCCGGTGATCCAGGCGGACGGCACCACTGCCAGTGTCAGCAACATGCAGGCCGGCGGCGGCAACCCCTGGTTCCTCCTCGACACCCGGCGGCCGCTCAAACCGCTGATTCTGCAAATACGCAAGCGGCCAAATTTCGTCAAAAAGGACCGGCCCGAGGATGACAAGGTCTTTATGAGCGGCGATTTGATCTACGGCGTGGATGACCGAAAGAACGTGGGCTTCGGCTTCTGGCAGATGGCCTTCGGTTCCAAGGCCACCCTGACCGCCGCGAATTTTGAGGAGGCCTACGATGCCATGGGCGCCTTCAAGGGAGACCATGGCAAGCAGCTGGGGGTAAAGCCGAACCTGCTGGTGGTCGGATCGTCCAATGCCAGCGCCGCCCGCAAGATCGTCCAGGCGCAACTGATCAACGGCGGTGACTCCAACACCAACTTCAATCGGGTCGAGCTGTTGGAAGTGCCCTGGTTGGCATAACGGCTAAGCACTAAGCGCCGGGCGGGGCAACCCGCCCGGTTATGAAAAGGAGCACAGCATGATCCGAATAGTCAGTAAAAAAGAAGGCTTTCGCCGCTGCGGCGTCGCCCACCCCAAGGGGCCGGTCGAGTACCCGGACGGTCACTGGACCGAGGAGCAGCTTGCGGCCCTCCAGGCTGAGCCGATGCTGGTGGTGCAAAGCATCCCGCCGGCGGAGCCGCCAGTGGATAAGTCCCATGACTCCCATGAGTCCCATGATTCTCCAGCAGCCGAAGCCGAAGCCAAAGCCCCCCCGGCCAAACAAGCCAAGCAGAAAGGGGCCAAGTAAATGTCCTACGCCACCCTGGCCGACATCCTGGAGCAGCTCCCCGAGGCCGATCTGATCGGCCTCACCGACGATCTTGGCATCGGCGAGGTAAATCAAGGAGCGGTTGATCGGGCCATCGCCGACGCCGACTCCATGATCGACTCGTATATCCAGGCCCGCTACCCGGCGCCGCTGTCGCCGGTCCCATCGTCCATCCGCCGGATCGCGGTGGATCTGGCCGTCTACGATCTGCACAGTCGCCGGGGCATTCTGGAGATCCCCGAGCCTCGCAAGGATCGCCACAAGGCGGCCCTTCGCTTCCTCGAACAACTAGCGGAAGGCAAGCTCACCCTGGGCGTGGCCGCCTCGGCCCCTGCGGAATCCATAGCGGAGATCGTTTCCTCGTCGGAGCGGGGGTTCTGATGGCCTACGACATCGAGCAGCTTGAAGATGCAGTCATCGCCGCCCTCGCGCAGCTTAAGACCTCCCGCGGCG
>Ga0208246_1000879_pt1 | contig 19684 bp, 16 predicted proteins | sample RifOxyD2_FD_184039 | JGI IMG/M metagenome (GOLD analysis project Ga0208246, IMG submission 184039) | Soil microbial communities from Rifle, Colorado - Rifle Oxygen_injection D2 (SPAdes) | ecosystem: Environmental > Terrestrial > Deep subsurface > Rock core/Sediment | place: Rifle, Colorado... | reverse complement strand
CGTAGCCTTTAGCCATTTTAGCTAGCAGATGGACGATATCCGCTGGATCATTTTGTAAATCTGCATCCAAAGGCACCACAATATCATATTGTGTATGTGCAAAACCAGCGGCCATAGCGGCAGTTTGACCGTAATTTTTCAAAAAATGAATAACTTTGACCCTATCATCTTTTTGGGCTAACTCGTCCAAAATCTCCGCACTTTGATCTCTAGAGCCATCATTGACAAAAATAGCTTCCCACTCAAAATCTGTTAAAGCTTGTAATTTAGCTAATAATAGCTCCAAATTATCCTCTTCGTTATAAACTGGAATAACAATACTTACTTTTTCCATACTTAATATCTTAACATGAAGCCAAAAAAAATAAAACCCACCAAATGGTGGGTTTTAAAAAATCTAAACTAAAATTTAACTACAACCAGCCTGTGTACAGTTGATATTAGCGCCCGTGGTAGCACCATTTTCAGACTTATAAGACCAAGTCCCAGCTGAAGCACTGCTCACCATCAAAATATTATTATAATTAAAACCATGCTGATTAATCTTTGGCCAATTCGTAGTGATAGTTGTACTGCTACAAATATCATCTCCGCCAGTACCAGCATTTGAGGTATCATTATTAATAGCTGCTGTTGATGAAACATCTAAACAAAGTTGCATAGCTGGAGAAAGACCAGACAATGAAGCTAAAACAGCGGCTCTTTTAGCTTTATCACGAGCAGCGTTTAAATTAACCACTGCCACCGAGGACAAAATACCAATAATAGCAATCACGACTAACAACTCAACTAAAGTAAAACCTTTTTTATTTTTCATTTTTGCACCTCCCCTCTTTATTTCAAACAATTTATTTTTTAAAGCTTGAGATCTCAAAGCTCTAAAGCTTAATAAAAACTGTTCGGGATATTAATAATTAACTTAAAATAATTATAGCACATTTTCCTTTACTCGCCAATCAGTTTTTGTAAATCTGCCACACCGGTATAATTTTTATCTTTTTCTATGACTTTAGCTAAATATATTTTAGCATTCTTTAGATCACGATCATCATGATAAGCCCAGGCTAAATCTATATAAGTTTCCGCTGTCAAATCTTGCGTCAAGTCTAAATAACGTTGAAAAAATTCTATTGCTTCTTTATTTTGATCTAATTGATAATAAATTCTTCCCAAAGTCTGATAGTACTTATTATCTAATTCGCCTGACAATTTTCTGGCTTTCAGCATGGTTTTTAAAGCCGTTTTATATTGTCCAAGATTATATTGCGCTGTACCTAAACCGACTAAGTATGGCCTTGCTGAACCTGCTTGTTTAAAATATTTTTCAGCTTGCTCATTGTCATTTAGCTGTAAATAAGCAAAACCTAATTGATAATTAAGTTGCTGATCATCCGGCTTTAATTTTAAAGCTTGCTCTAAATTAATTTTTATTTTATCTAAATCTTGGGTTTGAAATTGACAAGTTTGATAAACCAGAGCCAATTCTTGATAATAAATTGCAATATCCGATTTAAAACTAATTGCTTGTTCTAACTCTTTGATTAAATTATTTTTTAACTCTGGTGTTTCTTTAAGGTTAGCTTCTGAACAAACTTGTTTTAATGATTTTTCATCATAAAATGAAGCCATAAAACTATAGCCAAACTTATCTAGCCATGGCTTATTTTCCTCTGTTTTTTTCAAATAAATTACCGAAAGATTATCAAAATAAATTTGCTGCCAATTTTTATCGCTCCACATCACTTGATTAAACTCACTTTTTCGTGGCCAAACGATAAAATTAATCTCGTAATCATTAAGCATCTTTTCTCTGATATTTTTACTAGCTAACTGATCATAACGCCAAAAAAAATCATTGGTATATAAATTTGGTGTGCGACCATCAATAGAAACAAGTTTTTTTGGGTATAAATAAAAAGCTAAATAGCCACCATCTAAATATTCATTAAACATCTTGCCGGGTAATTTTTGCTCTAAAATAAACTCCGTAGCTTGTTTAGGATATCTAGTATATTTAGCATCTAAACCAAAGGGCTGTTGAACAAATTTATAAGTGATTAAAACAAAAACAAAAATTAAAACTAAATGTAAAAATACTTTAAACTTCAGACTACCCAATTCTCCGCGTATGCGGAGAATTGTAAAGAGATGTTTGATATTACGAGCAATAATAATCGCTAAAATAAGACTAAATAAATAAGCAAAACGACCATGTTTGAGCGTAGAATATAAATAAAAGGCTAACAAGCATATTTCCTCCCAAGGATAATGCTGTAATTTTATAAGTACCCCCTCTCGGTCTCCCCCTTCCCCGCCTACGCGGGGATCTAGGGGAGATGTCGCCTGCCTGCCAGCAAGGCAGGCGGAAGCGACAGTGGGGGTACTTCTAGTTAGCTGATAAATTTTAAAAATTAAGACTAAAATACTTAAACAAAATAAAATTGCTAAAGGATTTAAAAAATTAAATAAATTTTGCCAAGAATATTTACCCCATTCAGCAATGCCAGATAATGCTTCTTGTGGCAAGGTAAGTTTATAAGCCAAAACATAAATCTGCCAGCCATAAGAATTAAGACAAGTAGCTAAAATTGATAAAATAAAAATTAAAACTAATTTTTTTAATCTTTTGTCTTTAATGATTTCTAAGGTATTATCTCGATGTCTTAATAAAGACCTGATAACTTCAGCCCCGAAAAAAATGCCGATCATGGCTAGGCCATAGACAAAACCCGCATGAGAATTTGCCCAAATCAGCTGCAAAATTGGCACTAGCCAGGTGAATTTACTAGCTTTTTGTTTATCTTTAAATAATAAAAATAACAAAATAGCCGATAATAACATAGAAAATAGCTCTGGGCGATATAATAAGCGATCAGCTAAAAACCACAGTGTTAACGCTAGCATAATAAAAGTCACCAAAATATTATGCCTATTTTTGCCAAGACTTTTCCCAATTCCCGCGTCCGCGGGAATTGCCGGTAAACTTATTGTTTTGTAGAGGAAAAAATACGTGCCGATAAACAAAAAAAATCTGAAAATATCTAAAGCTAAATATTTACCCCAAGCAAATAAACCGTAAACAATGATGTCAAATAAACGACTGTGGTTCCAAAAATAGCCATGCGGAAAAGTATGCGACAGCATGTCATAATTGGTAACCTGCCCTGTTTCCCACCAATGCCTACCCAAAGCCATCAGCCACCAAAAATCTCCATCACCACCGATTTTGGTAAAAGCCAAATAAAAAAGTAGGCTTAGAAAAAATAAGCCGTACACAAAAATATAATTTTTCTTAAATAATTGTTTCCACATATTAACTGATACTCTGGGCTACTTTAAACATCGGCAACATAATAGCCGCTACCATACCGCCGACACCGACACCCATGACGATCAAAATCATCGGCTCTATCAAAGCTGTTAAACCGTTAACTAAATTATCAATTTCACGCGTATAAAAATCAGCTAACTTTTCTAAAATAGCATCTAGTTTACCAGTCTGTTCACCGATGCTCATCATCTGTGAAAGCATCTTAGGCATTAAGTCTGACTTATTAAATAAAGTAGCGACCGAGTTGCCATCTTCTACTTCTTTAATAGTATCTAAAATTAATTTCTTATAAGCTTCGTTATCTACGACTTCAGCCGTAATTTTCAAGGCTGAAGAAACCGGCACACCACCTTTGGTCAAGGTCGCAAAAGAGCGCGCAAAACGGACGATATAAATTTTCTGAAATAAAGGCCCAAAAATCGGCACTTTGACTTTAGCGGTATCCCAGGTGATTCTACCCATACTACTGCGCACCCAAAGCTTAAATAGCACAAAAGCGCCAATTGCCAAGCCAATAATTAACCACCAAAAACTGACCATAAAATCAGACACACCTACTAAAATTTTAGTCAAAAATGGTAATTCGGCCCCAGAGTCGATCAACATGGCTGTCATCTTTGGCACCACAAACACCATCATCAAAAAACCAACTGCTACCATGCCACAAATAATAAAAACCGGATAAATCATGGCACCTTTGATGCGCGAAATCAAATCATAGTCTTTTTCCATCTGATCAGCCAAATACTGCAAAACATCATCTAATTGGCCAGAGGTTTCACCAGACTTTACCATAGCGACATAAAAACGACTAAATATCTTCTCGTGTTTAGCCATGGCAAAAGACAGCTTCATACCACCGTCCACGTCATTAGCCATTTCTAAAATTTTCTCAATAAAAACTGGGTTAACTGTTTGCTGGGCTAAAATCTTTAAAGCCTGCACGATCGGCACGGTAGCTGACACCATGACGGATAATTGACGCGAAAAAATCACGATGTCTTTAGCCTTGACACCGCCTAAATTGATATTAAAACCTTTTTTAGCGCCACCTGCTCCAGCTGATAAAGACAAAACTACTAAACCTTTATCTTCTAAAAGCTCGATGGCTGCTTGTTCAGAGGCTGCTTCCACACTACCATTGGAGATGCCACCAGATTGAGTTCGTGCACGATATTTATATACAGGCATATTGTTTATTTAAAATTACGCTTAAAGGCTTCTTTATCAATGGCTTGTTCAGCTGCTTCATTGGCATTGACCTCACCTAAACGCACTAGCTCTAATAAAGCTTTGTCTAAATTCAGCATACCCTCTTCACGAGAAGTTTGTAAAATGCTATTTAATTGCGACAAACGGTTTTCTTTAATAATAGATTGCACCGCTGCTGTCGAGGTCAAAACTTCACAAGCTAAGCGCAAACCACCACCTATACGAGGCAATAATCTTTGTGCTACTACGGTCAACATAACTTGCGCCAAGACCGCTTGACCCCAAGCTCGCCTACTTATCTCAATATTGCTAATAAAACGCTCTAAAGCCGAAATAACAGTGTCAGCGTCCATGATAACCATGATCAGTTTACCACTCTCCGCTGCTTCTAGTATCAATTCTTCTATGCCCTCTTCATTCATGGCCGACAAGACCACCACATCGACATCTTCATCTAAAATATCTAGCAAACCTTGCCGGAAACTGGCTGTGTCCTTACCTATTTCTCTCTGCTCGATAATAGACTGATTGTTAGCCAATAAATATTCAATTGGTTTTTCTAATGTCTGAATATGTAAGCCTTTGTTACGATTCAGAGTTTCCAATAATGACGCCACCGTACTAGTACGACCAGAGCCAAAAGGACCACTGATAATGATCAAACCTTTTTCTTGAGTAATAGCCTGTAAAATAGCATCCGGTAAACCCAAGTCTTTAGGTGAACGAATCAATTGTGGAATTAAACGCAGTGAAAGAGCGACATAGCCTTTTTGAAAAAAAACCCGAGCCCGAAAACGAGCCCGATTCGCCCAAGAATAAACCGTCACTATCTCTCTTTGTGTTTCTAATAATTTTTTATCAGTTTCACTCAAAAAACTATCAGCCATGCCCCAAAGAAAATCTGGTGTCAAAACTGACTCGTTAGTCAAGGTGATTAGTTTGCCATCAATCCTTAAAACCGGATAATTCCCCACTGTCAAATGCACATCTGAAGCACGACGCTCAGCGGCTAAATTTAAAATTTTATTGATCAATAAAGTTTCGGTGGCTGACATGCTGAATTATTTATTTAAAATCTTTTTAATTTTCTCTACTACTTCAGAAGGAATAAAATGTGCCTTAATCAAATAGTCTTTAGCCCCTAATTTAAAACATCTATCTATGTCTTCTTTTTGGGAATAATTAGTCAAAACTAGCACCGGAATATTTTTGGTTTGCTCTTGAAACTTTAAATTTTCTAAGACTTCAAAACCGTTCATTTCTGGCAAATTTAAATCCAACAAAATCAAATCCGGTAATTCTTTTTGTGCTGTTTTAACGGCCTGCAAACCATTGAGGGCGGTCATGACTTCAAAATTTTCTAAACTTAATTTAGTCTGATACATGGACAATAAAAACTCATCATCCTCTACTACTAAAATTCTTGCGTTTGCCATAACATTGTTTTTTACACCACTTTATTTTATTCTTTACTTACTCTTAATACTTCCTCGATCGAAGTTAAGCCTGCTAAAGTTTTGATCAAGCCATCTTGATCCATGGTAATAAAATTTTGTTTAGCTAACTCTACTTCTACCAAACTACGATCAAAACCCTTGGCAATAATATCCTTCATGGTTTTGGTGATATCTATCGTCTCAACAATAGCAATACGTCCTTTGTAGCCAGTGTCATTACACTGCGCACAGCCTTTGCCATGAAAAAATTTATACACACCATGTTTTGCACCACCATAAAAAGCATTGGCTGGAATTTTATCTAAATCTTTGGTGACTTTAGCAAAAATATTATCTGGTAATTTTTCCTCTTCCTTGCACTTTTCACAAATTTTTCGCACCAAACGTTGGGCAATCACGACATTCAAAGTGCTAGCTAATAAAAATGGCTCAATATGCATATCAAACATACGCGGAATAGCACCTAAAGCATCGTTGGTGTGAAGCGTGGATAACACAAAGTGTCCAGTCAAACCAGCATGAATAGACAGTTCGGCTGTTTCATTATCTCGAATCTCTCCCACCATGATAATATTCGGATCTTGTCTTAATAAAGCTCTTAAACCAGTCGCAAAAGTAAAACCTACTTCTGGCCTGACCTGCGACTGATTCACGCCTGGCACATAATACTCCACTGGATCTTCTAGGGTGGTGATATTTACATCTTCTTTATTTAAAACTGATAAAGCCGCAAATAAAGTAGTAGATTTACCTGAACCAGTTGGCCCAGTCACCAAAAACATGCCATTTGGTTTTTCGATGGCTTCAGCTACTCGTTTAGCATGATCGCCCATGAAACCCAGCTCTTCAAAAGTTGGAGCTTTATCCGGGGTTTCCAAAATACGCATTACGACTTTTTCTTGCCCCATCAAAGGAATAGTAGAAATACGGAAGTCGACGTCTTTATTGTGAATTTTGATACGAATACGACCATCTTGCGGAATACGAGTTTCGTCAATTTTTAAATTGGCCATCACTTTGATACGAGAAATCAAGGCTGAATGGACATAAATCGGCAAAACAATGGTGGTGTGCAATTGACCATCAATACGATAACGAATTTTACTTTGATTTCCTACTGGCTCAATGTGAATATCAGAAGCTCGGCCTTCAATCGCATGACGCAAAACCACAGATACGATCTTGGAGACCGGGGCTGACTTGATCACCTCGGAAAAACCCTTGCCATCTTCGTCGTCTAGGCTTTGATCTTTTGGCGCAAAGATTGCTTCCGCGGTATCTAAAGCCGCTCCCACCTCTTCACCCAAAGTCTCGTATTGTTTGATAGCCGAACGATAAGAGTCTTCGGAAATGATAAAAAATTTAGCCAAATAACCATTTTTACGCGCCAAAAAATTGACCGCTTCCATGGCTTTCAAACTGCTCGGATCAGTCAAGCCAACTTCAATATTTTTGCCTTCTTTATGAAAGATAACAATCCGGTAATTTTCCGCTAAATCTTGCGGTAAAATATTTAAAATTTCTGCATTAATGACTTTACCGGATAGATTGGCATACTCCATGCCAAAAAACAAAGCTTTGGCTTGCGTCCAATCTTCATCTGAAACCAATACTCGGCGACGAATTTGTTTTTCGGCTTCCGCAAAATTTGCAAAAGTTTTAGCTTTTAATTCATCATACTGCTCGACAGTGAGCAATTTTTTTTGATTCAAAAAATCTAATATTTTTAAGACTTCATTAGTTGTCATAATTATATTATTGTTCAACTACTGGCGCACTATCAGCTGTGCCAAAAGGAAAAGCATTGCCAGGATTATATAAATCAATTGTAGTATCGATATTTAAAGTCAAACCCTGATATTGGCCGGTTTTTTCTAGCTGCTCTAAAACATCGTCACCGTCTAAAGGAAAAAATTTCAAATCCTGTTCAGCTAAACGTTTAATATTTTCAATTTTCACGGCCGCTTCTAAATCATTGCTAGTAGTCGTGACTGTTTTTTTTGGTAAATATTTAAATAATAGCCAAGCGCCAACTACTAAAACCACAGCGGCTAAGACTAATAAAATTATTAAATGTTGATTTTTTTTATCCATAAAAATTATTTTATAATTGGTGCAAAATAAGTCTTAATAGTAAAATTCATCGCTAGCAAACCACCTTCGGCACCAGAGAAAGAAACAGACTCAATATCTAATAAACGCACATTGCTTTCTAAATCATCCAAATAACTTTTAAACTCTGTATAAACATCAACCGTCGGATCGGCCACAGCTTGCGCTACTACCATATTGATCGATAAAGCTTGTAAACCTTGATCATTAATGACTGGCGTTGTGGCCTCTGTCTTGGGCGCTTCTTTTTTTTCTGCTTTTTCTACCAAACTAGTGACATCGATTGAACTTAAGACCATGCCTCGTCTTTGGGCTAACTTTTCTGCCAAGACAAATAGTTCGGCTAATTGTTCACCTTGGGGAACAATCGAATGTAATTTTTTCAAGTCACTATTACGACTAGCTTCTAGGGTGCTAAAACTCTTCGTCAAAGCCTCTATATTCACAGCCAGATCTTGAGCTGCTTTATCTTTGGCGTTGATTGCATTCAAACTATCATTACTACTCACAATACTAGAAATTTGTGGCTGTAAGACAAAAAAATAACCAAGCGTCAAAATCACCAAAACAATAGCTCCTAAAATCATCCACATATTTTGATTCGCTAACAACAGCAATGGTGAGGGCTGCTCAAATTTTATTTCATTTTGACTGGCCATAAAGTTTTTTATAATATAATTTTTATTTTATTTATTTGTTTGATAATAAAATAAATCTGGATTTAAGACTAAAGAGATAGAAAAAGTGACACCCATATCATTTTTTGTGCCTCCAGAAATATCTACTTCTGTCACGAATTCTTTGGCTTGTTCGGTTTGTAATATTTTTAATTGCTTGGCCATGGTAGCATAGTCTGGGGCAGTGGCATTCAAAGTCAAGGCACCACTATTGGTCGCTGCAAAACCACTGAATTTGACCTCTGGCAAGGTATATTTTTCTAACAAAGCAAAAAAGTTCGTCCAATAAATATGTTTATTTAATAAATCATAAACACGCTGAATTTCTTGGCCAGTCTCATTAATACGCTTCACGCTGTCTTCAAATTTAGCCAAAGCATTTTCAGTATCTTGGATATTTTCATTAGTACGCTGACCAATCGAAGTCAAGCTTGTATTCCAAGTCAATAAACCAAACCAAAAGACTACCACTATACCCAAAGCAGCCACCAAAGTAATTACTGCCAAACTACCAATTTGTTTCCAAGATTTTACTTTGGATAATTGTGGCACCAAATCTACTCCACTAGCATCCTCGACAAAACGAGCCCGAATGATTTTTTCTGGCTGATGAAAAGCACCACCGTTAGTCACCGCAGCTGTTTGACTAGCTAGCTTAAAACCACCGTTATCTTCTCTGACCTGTGGCTCTGGTGTTTTTATTTCATTGACAACTGCTGCGACTGGCGGAGATTTATGTAACCAAGAATCCCCCGCACTACCGCTGGGATCATTTGTCACCGGAGCAGTGTTTGACATTGGCGTAGACAAAACATTTGGTGCTGGTTGATTATTTTTTTTAGCCAAAAGACTTTGCTCATCTTGGCGCAAATTTTCTGGCATCAAATTTATATTATCATTTGGCATATTATTTTAAATATCTCGCATCGCTAAACCAATGGAAGCTGCCATCCTTGGCCCGATTTCTTGCAAGACCGGTTTTAAATCCATCGGATAAACTATCCTATCCCACGGATCACCGATAATGACTGGTAAATTCAATAGTTGCGCTAAATAACTCGGTAAATTTGGTAAAAAACTACTACCACCAGCTAAAACTATTTTTTCAATCTTGGCATTACCCTGTCTTTGGTATAGATCAAAGACATATTTTATTTCATTGATCATCGGATTTAAAGCATTTTGAATAGTATTTGGGACTGAACGATTCGCTCCTGACATCAAACCAAAATCTCGTTTGAATTGTTCTGCTCGGTCTAGATTGACATTCATACTGTTCATAATCGCTTTAGTGATCACACTACCACCCGCATCAATGCCTCTATTTAAAATCGGCACACCCCCTTCAATCACACAGATATCGGTATTATTTGAGCCAATATCTACTATCATCACGCTGCTAATATCATTACCGATTAAAGCTCTAGATAGTGCAAAAGCTTCGGTTTCTAGGCTCAATAAATGCAAATTAGTCCGCTTAAAAATATCTAAGTATCTGGCCACTAAATTTTTAGGAGCTGCCGTCAATAAAATACGATAATTTTTGGCTCCCATGACACTTTTTTCGCCTGACATGAAATTCGCTACTTCATTCGCATTTGAACTGGCTTCTGTCTCTGTGCTATCGGCAACTTTTTTGGCTATTTCTTCCGGCTGTTTTATTTCTTCTATTTTTTTACTTTTGAAAAATTTGCTAATATTAGCAGAAATATTGGAACTTTCTTCTACTTGAATATCTTTTTTATTCAAAATCTTCCAGTCCAAAATCATGTCCTCAATCGGCAAGGGAATAAATTTTTTCGCCTCCCACTTAATGGCTTCACCTAGATCTTTTTTTGGCATGGGTGGTAAAGAAATAATCGAAGTAAAAACCGAAAAAGTAGGCAAAGCCGCAATCGCTTGATTTGACTCCATGCGCGATTTTTTGACAATATTTTGGATATAATCAGCAATTAACTGATTACTTTTTTCTGTCGACGTACTTAAAATACTAGTATTTAAATCAGCGTAGCCAAAGCTCTTGAGTTTAGCTTGGCCACGATAATTTTCTAGCTCCACAATTTTAATACTAGCCGTGCCAATATCCACTCCCAAATAACTATTGGCTTGGGAAAATAACTGCATACTTTATAAGTATTTTTATTTTTTAAGTATACTTATTATACAACATTTTTTAAAAAAAAGGAAACTACATAAAAACGACCTTCGAGGTCGTTTTTATTAGTAAGTAAATTTTGGAAGATTAGTAGAAAAGTTTTGTAAACCAGCCGGCGGATTTACTTTTAAGCGCCCATCATTGATAAACAATTCCGCTGGCTCACTATTAGTACTATATGTTCTTTCTAAAACAAATTTTTTGGCGATTACTGTACCATTAATTTTTAACTGACTGCCAGAAGCTCCAGAAATAAAACGGCCACAATTAAATTCAACCCCATCATCACAAGGCGTACCATCACCCAAGACAATAAAAGTACCGGAAATTTCCGTGACACTAGGATCGATGTTCAAATCACCCTTGATAACCCAAACTAAAGAGCTAATATTTTTTAACTTACTCACATCAATGTCATTGCCTAAATATTTTATATTGTGATTAATACCGACCGGTCCATCACCAAAAACAAAAACACCAGAACCATTTTGATCATTTTTGCCATTTTTAATCTCTAGATCTAAACCACCATTAATCATCCTAGCACCAGCACTATAATAGACTTTATTATTTAATAACAATGCCCCGCCATTATCTTTGATTATGCTCCATTCTGCTGAATTGTCTATGACATTATCAATCACTGAACCATATTTATTTTTACCAGTTTCACCTACTTCCGTAATCAAGCCATCGTAATCAATGCTACCCAAAATATTAGTATATTTGCCAGTCGCACCTAAAGCTGGGAAACCAACCAAAGGACGATTAAGTAAATTTAAAGTACTAGAAGCGTACAAATTATAAATCGTATTGCTATTAGTTTCAATCACAAAAGCATTATAAGTATTACTATTAACTGGCGGATAATAATTTCTGATTTCTTTACGAGCGTAAATATCACCACTATTTACTTGAAAATACGGATTATTACCAGCTGTAATACGTGGCCCAAACTGTATCCAACCTACACCATTACCACTATCAGAATCTTGATTCCAGGCCCAGCCACAAGCACTGCCATAGCCATTTTTGAGAGTATAGTCAGCTAGTAAACCTGGTGTATCATAATAATTTGCACAAGTAGTACAACTATTTTTATTACGCTCATAAGCATTTTCTGTGCAGATAGTTTCAATGCCTGATGTAAAAGTACAATCACTACAATCATAGCCAGCTACCACACTCTGCATAACTGGCGGTTCAGTAGTATCATAATTATATTGCAAACAATTATCACAATTTCTATTTGTGACACAAGTGGCAGGTGCTGTGCATTCACTGTCTTGTGTACAAATTGAACCATCATCACTACAAGTTTTTGTTTCTGTACAATTAAAACAACCCTCCAAAGCTGGCGTAGTAGTAGCAACTATTGGAAAACCTAATTCATTACTCCAACCAAGCACACCTTCTAACGGCAAAATACTAGCGTGTCCATTACTATCCTGCGTAGCCCAAGTAGCCCCATGAAACAACGAATTCGGCACCAAAGAAGCACCTGGATTTAAACCACTTGGTAAATCACTTGGCCAATAATAATTATTTAAATAGACCCCATAATCAGGAGCTTGCGTATTACCAGCTAGCAAAGGGTCATCAAAACAAATCCACCAACCAACATTACCCGCCCAAGCACAGCCACCAACCGCTCGTATATCCTGACTAGCACTAGTGTCAATATGCAAACCATAAGGTATTGAACAAGTATCATCACCCGGATCATTTAAATCCCCATCACCATTAAAATCATTCAAGCAATTTAAAGATAACCAACCAATATTTGGTGACCAAGCCCAACCATTAATTTTGCGCCAATCAGCTTGTGTCAATCCTCCGCCACCAGTATTAGCCTGCAAAATATTGACAAACACAAAAAAAGAAACTATTAAGCTAAAAAAAGCGATAGTCGCTAAAGACCAATCAAGGTGATAAACAAATATTTTTTTCATTCAAAAAATTTATGGAGCATTGTAAAGGTTATTGGAACAATAGCCATCATTATTTTTAGAATTATTCAAAGAATCCCAAGAGCCACTAGTACCATTACAAACACAAAGTGTCTTATTGGTATTAAAATAATAAATAACTCCGATGTTATTATTATCACAAGTCGGACCAGTATTAGCACCATCATTAAAATCCAAAATTTTTGGAGAGCCCAAAATTATACTACCATCAGCGGCTACTCTTAACCTTTCAGCATTATTAGTACGCATAGTAATATATCTACTATTATGATCACCGGCTATTGAGGCATTAGCAGTTGAGCCAAGTGTCCAAGCATTGACATTACTATAAGCAGCTACGTAATTATTGCCTGCATCCACTTTTATAATTGGCACAATATTACCGACTGAATTTTTGCTAGAAAAAGCACTTTGCCAAGCCACTGTGGCATTACCATCTTTATCCACGACAAATTTATCAACTCCGCCTGTTTGTAATTTAAGTAAACTTGAATTAGCTACGGCCGAAGCAACATTTCCATAAATTAAATTCTCATTAGACGCTGTCAAAGTGTCATTGAGCTGAATAGAGCCTTCTTTGACATAAACATCTCCCGCAAAAAAGCCAGCAAAATTATTTATAGTGCCTGATTTACAATAAGCCTGAAAATCTCCAGTCGTACTATCAACCGCATAAGCTTTTTCACCAGACAAAGCACAGATACCCAAACCAGCGCTGGTAATGCCTCCATCATAAGTCCAGCCACCAGCTGCTACTATGCCCAGTGCAGCTGGAGTATTTACATCAGCGTAAATTTTGTCTAAACCAAATAATTTACTAATAAAACCCTCTGGCGGCGGATTGTCTACCCCACCACCGCCTGGCGGCGGATTCCAGCCAGAGGCAGTCGCGCCCTTAAAAATACCACCATAACCAGAAGATTCACCAAAAACACCAACCAAATGACCATTGCCATAGACGCCAACTGTGCCAATGCCCTCTACACCAGCATTATTATCATAATTAACACCATCAGCATTACCAACAATCGCACTTACCTGGCCAAATTTAGGTGCTTGGGCATCTACTCGCAAAAGCCCTTGAATATTTGAACCATTTTCTATTGTCACCAAACCTTCCATTCGCGTTGTACCAGTGGTAATCATATTACCACTAACTGTTGCATTTTGAGCAACATTGAAATTAGCAGAAACATCTGAATTGCCGATAACCTGTAAATCACCAGCCACACCGACCGGACCAGAAAAATACCCCGCCCAACCCTTATTAGCCAAACCATAGACAGCTACGCCACCAGTATTATTCGCTACCCCAGCTACTGCATAGCTAGGACTATCACCTGACACATCTTGAGTGTATCCATAAAGACCAACGGCATAAGTATCTACACCCACACTTTCACCAGCTTGACCTTCGACTGCGGCACAAGTTTCACCTGATCCTGCCTTACAGCCCATCAAATTAGTAATGGCATATCTATCACCACCAGACAAATCTTCTGTTAAAGGATTGCTCAAACCACCAAAACTTGGCACTTGATTATTAATTTGGGCAACATTTATTATATTACCATTTTTTAAATCTAAAGCATTAAAGGTACCAGAACTAAAGGTGGCACTAGCACCATTGGTTAAACTATGGTTATCAAAATTTAAATCTACTTCTAATGGATTGGTGATTGGTGGATTAGCACCTGAATCAGTTGGCCCGAAAGTAGGACCATTCCAAGCTGCTCGTACTTGCACTTGCACTAAAATCAAACTTAGAACCAAAGCAAGAGAGCTGATGAGATAAAGTTGTTTTTTGTTAAACATATATTTTGTCTTAACTCCGCCCCGCTACGCGGGGCGGAATATTTAAATACTTAAAAATTAAAGTTTAACTTGGCATATAAACGCCATTGGTACACATACCATTATCTTGTCCTGGTACTAAATCCACCCAGCCATCTGCACCCTGACATAAACATAAGGCATTATAATTTGTAAAATAATACACTATACCCTCATCGCCAGCTTTACAAGCTGGGCCAGAATCTCCGCCACGAAAGTCTATATATGAAGCACCATCATTAAAAAACAAAGAGCCAGTATTAATATTTACATCACCATTGGTGGTCAAACTACTAGCTGACCAGACAGCGCCGTCTTTATCTACTTTAAATTTATCAGCAAAACCAGTTTGTAATTTTAATAAATGAGAATTATTTACAGCTGAATCAGCATTAGCATAAAGTAAATTTTCATTGCTATTTGCTAAGGCTCCATTTAATTGTACAGAGCCATCTTTGATATAAATATCACCGGCAAAAAAACCAGCATAATTATTTTTAGCATTCGCGTCCTGACAATAAGTATAATAGTCTGGATTGGCACCCAAAGCAAAATCTTTAGCACCAGATAAAGCACATAGACCTAAACCAGCGTGCGTCAAACTAGCGCCACCATTTGAACCACCAGCTGCTACCAAACCAATGGTATAGGCCGTGTAATTGCCAACAGCTGCTTGCACTTTATTAATACCAAATAAACTAGCGATATTACCATTATCTACTGGCTCTTCTCCACCCCATTCTCCACCTGGTGGTGGTACGACAGACATGGTGCGAGCTCCTTTGGCCAAAACGCCCTGCTCACCATAGCCATAAACACCAATCGCATCTCCGCCGCCATACATACCAACATTACCATAACCCTGCACCCCGGCATTATTAGCATTATAAGCAGCCACACCAACAATAGGGCTAGTATTACCAGTGGTTTCTACATAAAGTTGACCACCATTAGATAAATAAACTAAGCCATCAAAATAACCAGCATAAGAGCCAGTGCCGGCATGGCCATAAACACCTGCACCACCAGCTTGATTACTTTGACCAAAAACACCATTTTTACCTAAGCCAAAAATGCCAGGTGTGCTGACATTAGCTGACTCTCCATAAATTGCGTAGCCATTATTTGCTTTACCGAAAACTGCTATGCCACCAGTGTTGGCTGACACACCGTAAACAGCATAGCTCGGATTTGCCCCACTGGAGCCTAAAGTTGTGCCATAAAAACCATAAGTATGGCCAGTAGGAGCAAAATTTTTACTAGCACCACCTTTAAAAGCCCACTTTTCTTCTCCAGCTGAAGCAGTATTACTATTAATATCTAAATGTCCAGTTGATATGATCAAACTATTAGTATGAACTTCGTTGGCACTTAAAATATTATTATTATTTAAATCTAAATCTGTATTTAAAGGATTACTTAAAAAATTCAAGCCCACATTACCGCTTGGCGGTGGACCAGGTGGTGGAGAAAACTCATCGGCCCAAACACCAGTGTCAATTGACCAAAAAGTTAATAAAGCTAAAACTGAAAAAGTAAAAGCAATTGCAATATTTTTTTTATCCTGCCACATAAATTTTTTTATTTAGTTGCACATAAAGCATCCGCTTTGCCATTGACCATTGAGAACCAAGCTGTACCATTACAATAACATAAGACATTATTGACTTTAAAATTATATACCACACCCGCTGTACCACCAGCACAGGCCGGGGCACCTGTACCAGTATCATCATTAAAATCAAAATAACTGCCACTGCTACCGCTAAAAGAAATACTTCCGCCGCTCTTAATAGCCAAAGCACCGGTCAAAGTTGTAGCACCAGTCACAGCTAGACCACTAGTAAATGTAGCTTGCGTAGCCGAAAGTGCGCCAGCAAAAGTACCAGCTCCTAAAGCCGTCACACTAAATTTGTCAACGGCATTATTTTGTAATAATAATAAATTAGAGGCATTATCACTACCACTTGGTGCATTACCATAAAAAATATTTTCGCTTACTCCCAAAGCAGTTGTGGGTCTGACTTGCATCATACCGTCTTGATAATAACTACCAGCTAAATGTAATTTATAGCTAGGTGTTAAAGTATTTATACCCACATTACCCCCCATAATCGACATAGAATTAGCTTGAGCAAAAGTTTGCGCAGTAAGATCATCAAGATTAATACCAACTGCATCGGCGCCAGAAACAGTCATAGCACCAAAAGCTAAACTATAATCACCATCCGCCACAGCTGAATGTCCGACCGCAAAACCATACAAACCATTGGCCGTGCTGTTGTTACCAAAAGCAGCGGAACCAGCTACACCAATGGGGCCAGAAAAATATCCCGCCCAACCAGCATTAGCCAAGCCATAAACAGCTGTGCCACCGGCATTATTTGATACCGCTGCTACAGCGTAATTCGTCAAACCTCCGCTAGAAGCATTAGTATCTGCATATACACCATAAGAAATGCCACCAGAGGCTGCTATACCAGAACTAAACTTGCCAGCCTTAGTGAGCACACCAATGCTCACAGCATTAGCAGCCGTCAAGTCTAAAGAACTATCTACGCCCGTCACATCCAGTATCGCCTGACTACTGCCTAAAGGCATAGTCAAATTATCCGTGCTCAAATTCGTTGGATTTAAAGTAACAGCCGTCAAAGTACCTAGAACATTCACTGAAGTAGTAGCGGTCAAAGTATCAACTCTTAAATCCAAAACATTAATCAAATTATTATTAGCTACATCAACATTATTGCTAGCATCAACTGTCAGAGGCACCGATACTGGTGTATTATCCCCCGGACTTGCACCAGGTGCCTGCCAGACAGCCAACACTTGTTGCTGCACAAAGATCAGACTGAAAGTAGAAGCAGTAAAAACTAAAAGCCAAAGAACTAAATTTTGTGAGAATATTTTTTTCATATTTTTGTTTTACTTATGTCTTTATTATACAATATTTTTTTGAAAAAGGAAATTACCACCCAGAGGGTGGTCGCCCTCTGGGTGGTAACACAAATTCTTGAACTTTACCAAATGTAAAAAATTAGCTATACTTTATAAGTATTAAAAGACTAAAATAAAAATATGGATAAAAAAATTATTTTAAAAATTCTCGCGGTTGTGATTATCTTCAGTGGTGTCAGTGGCATTTTAGGCTATTGGTGGCAAAGACAATTAGAAAAAACTGATAACTACCAAAAACAAATCATCAATCTGCCACCGGCTATCAATCTTGGTGGCAATCAAGACACAAAACTAAATCTACCACCAGTACCCACTCTACCAGCATCAGTTGTGGTCAATACTTATACTGGCCAAATTATTGAATTAAGTGCACAAAAATTAGTTTTGGATACTAATTATGGCCAAAAAACTGTTTTGTTTGATGAGCAAACTGCTTTTGAAAAAATGTTTGTCCCAAAATTTCCTCCCCTACCTCCAGTCCCAGGCGGTGAAAATCAAGTAGCTCAAAACACTATTCCGGCACCAGAAAAAATATCTTGGAAAAATTTATTAACTGGACAAAAAATCCAAACTTTTGCCAGTGTCAATGTCCGCGACAAAGATGAATTCAAGGCTGATAAAATTAGTTTAATCGTAAAATTAGATAATTAATTTTTAACAAAAAATATGACTACTTACTACATTATTCTAGCCATAGTTGTTGCTCTAATATTATGGCTAGTGGCTGTCTACAACTCATTGATTCGTTTAAAAAATCAAACCCAAGAAGCTTGGTCAGACATCGACGTCCAGCTCAAACGACGCTATGATCTGATCCCAAACCTAGTCGAGACTGTCAAGGGCTATTTGGGTCATGAGGCTAATGTCTTAACTAAAGTGACCGAGGCCAGATCAAATGCTATGCAAGCGCAAGATCCAGCTGCGAAAGCTGAAGCTGAAAATATGTTGTCTAGCACCTTAAAAAGCTTATTTGCGGTCACAGAAAATTATCCAGACCTCAAAGCTTCACAAAACTTCTTGCAATTACAAGACGAGATTTCTGACACCGAAAATAAAATCCAAGCTGCTCGTAGATTTTACAATGGCAATGTCCGAGATTTTAATACTAAATTACAAGTCTTTCCTAATAACATGATTGCCGGTTTCTTAAAATTCACTGCCTTTAGTTTTTTTGAAGTAGGTTCTGAAAAAGAAAGAGAAAATGTCCAAGTAAAGTTTTAACTATACTCTTCAAAAACCCCGCCGTCGGCGGGGTTTTTTATTTCTTTAAGCGTTGACAAAAGCCACTATTTATTGTTATATTAAATTGAAAATAAACACCTTGTCTCAATAATCCGCCGATGGCGGATTAAGAAATAAATAAGCCAATAATTAATTTTCCCGCCACCGGCGGGAAAAGCTAAAATAAAAATTATATGTATAGTCAAATCGCTAGTAATAAACGAAAAAGCCTTTTATTAATGCTTATATTCATCGTTGTCATTGCTGGACTTGCTTGGGTCTGGGGCCAATACTCAAATGGCGGCTCAAGTATGGTAGTTTTAGCTATTATCATCGCCTCTTTGATGAGTTTAGTCAGCTTTTATGCTGGTGATAAACTAGCCCTCTCTTCTGCTGGCGCCAAAGAAATAAAACGCGAAGACAATCCAGCTGTTTGGCGCATGGTCGAAAACTTAAGCATTACTGCGGGTTTAGCTATGCCCAAAGTCTATATCATCAATGATCCAAACATGAATGCTTTTGCTACCGGCCGTGATCCAGAACACGCCTCTGTCGCTCTGACTACTGGCATTATCCAGGGACTGGAAAATGAAGAATTAGAAGGCGTCATTGCTCATGAACTTTCTCATGTCAAAAACTATGACATTCGTGTCATGATGGTGGTGATAGTATGTATCGGTATTATCACTCTATTATCTGACTGGCTTTTACATAGCTTTTTATGGCGAGGTAATAGAGACAGTGAAAACAAAGCTAAT
>Ga0208246_1000876_pt1 | contig 19755 bp, 17 predicted proteins | sample RifOxyD2_FD_184039 | JGI IMG/M metagenome (GOLD analysis project Ga0208246, IMG submission 184039) | Soil microbial communities from Rifle, Colorado - Rifle Oxygen_injection D2 (SPAdes) | ecosystem: Environmental > Terrestrial > Deep subsurface > Rock core/Sediment | place: Rifle, Colorado... | reverse complement strand
AAGAGGTTGATATGACACGTGACGTAAGCGACTATAAACACATTACTGAAGCCGAAAAAGATGCTTATGACAAAGCGCTTTCACAGCTTATTTTTATGGATTCTCTTCAAACAAATAATATCATGGACAATATAAATCCCTATGTAACTGCTCCTGAAATTAATCTTATATTGGTTCGTCAGGCGTATGAAGAGGCACTCCACTCTCAAAGTTATGCCGTTATGGTTGATAGCATCTCTGCAAATTCCAAAGAGATATATGACCTTTGGCGTCGTGATATGATGCTAAAGAGTAAAAATGATGCTATAGCAGCGGTTTATGAGGAGCTTGCGAAAAATCCGACAGAACATAATTTCGTAAAAGCGTGCTTTGCAAATCAGATTTTAGAAGGTATCTATTTTTACAGCGGTTTTACATACATTTATACCCTTGCAAGAAGCGGAAAAATGCTGGGTTCTGCACAGATGATTCGATTTATTCAAAGAGATGAAGTAACCCACTTGGTTCTGTTTCAAAATCTTATCAATTCTCTTAGAAAAGAGAGACCGGATCTTTTCAGTGAGCAGCTAAAGAACGAAGTTATAGAGATGTTTAAAGAAGCAGTTGAGCTTGAAGTTGCATGGGGAAAATATATAACACAAGGGCAGATTTTAGGATTGACGGATGGCATTTTGGAACAGTATATACAATATTTGGCGGATGACAGACTCTCAAGCGTAGGATTTGCCAAACTCTATAATGTGACAAATCCTATAAAATGGGTAGATGATTTTTCAAAATTTAATGACCAAAAAACAAATTTTTTTGAAGGAACTGTTGCGAACTACTCAAAAGGAAGTTTAAGCTTTGATGACGACTTCTAGCAAGGGCGGATATAAACTCTGCTCGCTTCTTTTTGATACCACTAAAGATTATGATGCCAATCTGCAAACGCTTTTAGATCTTGTGAATCAAGCAGCAAAAAGATCTCTTATAGTCGCTCCGGAGGTCTGCTTAACAGGTTTTGATTATGAAAATTATGACAATGTGCTTGCATTTTCGGATGTTGCAAACGAGGAATTGAAAAAAGCTTCTCATGGTAAGATAATTATTCTTACCATGCTTGAGAGAAGCGGTAATGAGATTTTTAACTTTGCCAAGATTTTTCATAACGGTGAAATTGTTTACAAAAGAGCTAAGGCAAGACTATTTCATTTTGGAAATGAACATAAATACATGTCACATGGAAGTGATGAAGATCTCAGGATTGTCGAGGTTGATGGCATAAAGATAGGTATTTTAATCTGTTTTGAACTTCGTTTTAAAGAGTTTTGGCAAAAACTTGAAGGGTGTGATGTTATTGCGGTTCCTTCTTGGTGGGGAGTTTTAAGAACTGGACATTTTAAGGCGTTAACCCATAGTCTTGCTATCATCAACCAGTGTTACGTGGTTGCAAGTGATTCGCAAAACAAAGATTGTACAAAAATGAGCGGAATAATAAGACCTCATGGAGAAGATGAGCGAAATGAGAATAGAGCTTGCTTAGAAGTTTTATATGACAAAAAAGAGATTATTTCGATGAGAAAATATATGGATGTAGGCATTGGATAGAATTACCGCAACAAAGACCGCAAAATTGGCGGATGAGTGCCATAAAAAATTTTCTTTAAATGAGAATGTGAAGAGTGCAATCGCTAAAACAAACAGAGAAGAGTTTGTTCCTTTTGGTTTTAAGCAGAGTGCATATAAGCTCGATGCACTGCCTATGGGTTCGGCTCAGTGGATAAGCTCGCCTTTGACGGTTGCGAAGATGACACAATATCTTGAGCCAAAAAGTGGAGACAAAGTTTTGGAGATAGGCTGTGGAAGCGGTTATCAAGCGGCAGTTTTATCACATATTTTTCGCGGTGTTTTTACGATTGAGCGAATAGAGTCTTTAATGATAGAAGCTAAAGAGCGTTTTAAAAAACTTGGATTAAATAATATTCACACTCGCATTGAAGACGGGCAAAACGGGTGGGTGCAGTATGCTCCATACGATAGAATACTTTTTTCGGCAACCGCAAAATCAATACCGCAAAAACTCTTTGATCAGCTTAGAGACGGCGGAATTTTGGTTGCTCCGATGCAAGTCGGCACAAGACAGATTATAACCCGTTTTAAAAAAGTAGGCTCATCTTTGCAAAAAGAGGAGCTTGAAGAGTGCGATTTTGTTCCTATTTTAAATGGAATTCAGAAGTAATTGGCTTCTAAGCTTTTTATTGTAAAATAGTACTTAATTATAGTTAGGATAGATATGATGGAAGATGTTTACGGCATAAAATATGTAAAACCTGAAGTAATCTTAATGCAAGATACTGGTATCGGTGTGGCAGAAGTAGCGGCTAGGACTTGTTACGACTCGTTTGAAAATAGTGAAAATGAAGCCGTTAAATATATTCAAAATTGTATACCTGATAGTACTGCATGCCAAAGCATAAACGATATAGAAGAGTCAAATCTGCTAAATGATTTAGCTTGGACACATTTTCACCACTCTATTTTAGAGCATGCGAATTTAAGTTTTTTGGTGCGTGGAACTAGCAGAGGCGTGCTTCAAGAACATGCAAGACATCGCATACAAGCCATAAGTGTTAGAAGCACCCGCTATACTATGAGTTCGGTTATCAATGCTTTTGTTGCTTCACAGACTACAAATGATAAAAATTTCTTTGTAGATAAAGTTTTAGGTTTTGATATGTTTGTGACATGTGATAAAGCCTACAACAGAATCGAAATCGGTGCGATATATGATAAGCTAAAGTATCAAGCCTCAACGGTAGAAAATTTTAACGATATTGCCGTAGCGAAAAGTTCGCTGCCGCTTTTAGAGGAGTTTGACGGTAACTCTGAAGCGTTATTTAATGCACTTGAAGATGGAAAAAAGAAACGAAATGTCGGAGATGCTTTTAAGCATGTGGTAACGGACAATTTTAAAGTAGATATGGTTATTACGTTTAATCTCAGAAGCCTTAAAAACTATTTCACGCTTAGAGACAGCGGTGCGGCTTATTTTCAAATAAGATGGCTTGCTCAAGAGATGATGAGAAAAACACCGTCAAAATATTTAGATTTAATTATTAAAAAAGGGTAATCATATGTGGAAATATAGTTTATTAATGGTTTTTTTGTTTAGCGGATGCTCATATTTTGAGTTTAATTTTGCCATGTGTGACAATATCGGGTCTGAACAAAATCCCGAAATGATAGAGAAGTGTAGAAACTACAATGAAGAAGAGGCGCAAAAAGCCTTTGACAATACAAAACATAAATCTTCAACGAAAAAAGAAGATGTAATAGAATTTAAAAAATAGAAAAGGAAAATATAATGAATGTCGAAAAAGAGTTAGCAAGTAGAAGCGGTGGTGTTTGTGAGTTGTGTGGGAACAGTGAAAGTCTTAGTGTTTTTGAAGTTGCGCCATCAGACGGAAGTACAGAGCAGTGTGTCTATATCTGCTCTATATGTAGAGATCAGATAGAAAATCCGGATAAGATGGACGAGGCACATCTCAACTGTTTAAATGACAGTATGTGGAGTGAAACCCCTGCGGTTGTAGTTATGTCATATAGGATCTTAAAAGCACTTGGAAGAGAAGATCTGGTTGATATGATCTACATGGAAGATAGTGTTAAAAGCTGGGCGGATGCAGCGATAGGCGGCAGTTCAAGCAACATAGTAGTAAAAGACTCTAACGGCGTAGTTCTAAATGCAGGTGACAGCGTTGTAATAATTAAAGATCTTGAGGTTAAAGGTGCAGGCTTTACTGCAAAAAGAGGTACGACGGTTAGAAATATCTCTATACCCTCAGATGTTGCCGACCATATAGAGGGTCGTGTAAACGGTACTAAAATTTATCTAAAAACAGAGTTTTTGAAAAAAGCATAGTTTAATACTTCACTTATAAGCAAATATAAAAAGGTATATATGAACTCATTAAAATCTATAGCACTAAATATTTCTATACCTTTTTTTATATCCGCAGTGCTAGGATCTATGCTTTTTTATGAAGATAAAATACCAAAAATCATATTTAGCATAGTTCCATATCTATTTTATGCCATAAGCGCACTTATCTTATGGGTGTCGTGGCATTTTAACCGTAACAGATTTATATTTATTATCCTTCCTCTTTTATTGATATATTTCGGATTTGTGTATTTAGGAGGCAAAAGAGCAACAGATCTCTTTCTTTATGCTTCCATGTTATATCCGCTGCATCTTCTTCTGTTTTTATCCCTAAAGGAGAGAGGACTTTTTTCAATATGGGGAATTTTAAAGATTGCTTTTTTTGTTATCGAGACAGCTATTGTTTTATACCTTGTTGTCTATCCGAATGCCGATTTTATCGCTCTTTTAAAGATGAAATTGTTTGTAACTTCATTCTATCCTCTTGAGGATATTTCGATAATCATCGCAATTCTTGTTCTATTTATCATGGTTGCATTGTTGTTGTTCAATAGATATTTGCTCTATAACAGCTCATTTTTGGTTATAGCCGTGACGTTTTACCTGGGATTTTATTTTGTAAAAACTCCCTATGCCAAAGAGCTCTCTCTTTTAGCAATTGGGGTAATTATCTTTATTTTGCTTATACGTGAGTCCTATCGTCTTGCTTTTTATGATGAACTTACATCGCTTCCGGGAAGAAGGGCATTGGTGGAAGATATGGCAAAATTGGGTATGAAATATTCGCTTGCAATGATTGATATTGATCATTTCAAAAAGTTTAACGACACATACGGACATGATACCGGTGATGAGGTCTTAAAAATGGTTGCTTCAAAGCTATCAGAAGTGGGCGGCGGCGGAAAAGCTTACAGATACGGCGGAGAGGAGTTTGTGTTGCTTTTTCCCTCAAGAGAGGTGGATGAGTCTTATAAACATACGGATATATTAAGGGAGACTATCGCAAAGAGTCCTTTTATCGTTAGAAATAAACAGAGTTCAAAAACGATATACATAAATATCTCATCTGGGATTGTACAAAAAAATTCTCAAGACAAAGATCCGTTTGCAGTGATGAAAAGAGCGGATAATGCCCTCTATAAGGCAAAAAAAGCTGGAAGAAATCAGGTAGTAAAAGCATAAAAAAGGTAATAAACATGAGAGCATACGATAGATTTCACAAAATAGATGATGATTTTAGAAACCCATACGCAAGGGACAGGGACAGAATCATTCACTCAGGCAGTTTTAGAAAACTTGAGTATAAAACGCAGGTATTTTTAAATCAAGAGGGTGATTTTTTTCGTACACGTCTTACGCACTCTATAGAAGTTTCACAGATTGCCCGTTCAATTACCTCTCATTTGGGGCTTAATGAATCTTTGGCAGAAGCTATCGCTCTCTCTCATGACTTGGGACATACACCGTTTGGTCATATAGGTGGGGATGCTTTGGATGAGTGTTTGAAAAATGATGGATTTATAAATGGTTTTGAGCATAATTTTCAAAGTTTCAGGGTTGTCTCTTCGCTGGAGAAGAGATATAACGACTTTAGCGGTTTAAATCTCACTTTTGCAACACTGGAAGGAATTCTTAAACACTCATACCCTTATAAAAAAAGTTTTTTACCTTCCATAATAGATGAGCAGTTTAACTTAGATACTCATCCAAGCATAGAAGCCATGATTGTAGACCGTGCCGATGAGATAGCGTATGTAAGCCATGACATTGATGATGGTGTAAACTCTGGACTGATAGACTTTGATGATTTAAAAGAGAGTGAACTTATTAGAGATATCTTGGCAAAAGTTAAAGAGGAGGGAATATCACAAGAGGAAGATGAGATGTTTCGGTATCGTTTTATTTCACATCTGATTAATCATCTGGTTTACTCACTTATTGCTTACTCAAAAGACAGAGTAGATAACAGCAGAATATTATGTGCTACGCTGGATAAAAAAAGCGATCTTCCAATCGGATTTGATTTAAAACTTGAAACAGAGTTGAAAAAGTTAAAAAAACTGCTTTTCACAAAGCTTTATCAGCATAAAGATATCATGATCAAGATGTATGCGGGCAAGCAGGCTATAAAAGGACTTTATAGCGGGCTTAACGAAGAGCCGAAGATGTTGCCGAAGTTTTACTTAGACCAGTTGCAAAGCAGAAATAAGCATAGGGTAATAGCCGATTACATAGCTTCAATGAGCGATAGACATGCTCTGTCATTTTATAATGAGATGTACGGAAAATTATAGTCGATATTTTTGAAGTTGTAGTAGAGGTTAAAACATAAACCCGAAGGTTTACGTTTTATAGGCGTGATTCGTAACGTCTCATCATATAAAGACGTTTAAGCATTTTCTTACGAGATGCAATTAAGAATTTCTTACGTTTTTCAGTTTTCGTTTCATGGAAACGACGAGCGCGAACTTCTGTAACGATTAAGTTACGGTCAGTTTGCTTCTTGAAACGACGGTAAGATGCATCAAAATTGTCATCACTGCGTAGTACTATACCAGGCATATCACATCACCCACTTTCTGTAAAATTTGAAAGCGAATTGTAGCATAACAATCTTTATTTAACATTTTGTTTTAGGAAGTTATAAAATTAATTCTAAAATTGATACAAATCAAGGCAACTTTTTTCTAAATCGGATAAAATTCCTCCGATTTAAAACTTAGAGCGTAATGCGTTCTTACCAAAGGAAACGAAATGAAAAAAATCATTTTAAGCGTTGTATTTATGTTGGGTGTCCTCCAAGCAGATAGTATCGTTCACTACGATGCTCAAGATACAAAAACTCCGATTAGCAAGCCTAATCATCCGAGCACAGATATTTACTAAATATCTAAAAATTTTATTTCTCCTTCTAAAACAGGTACCCCTTAATACCTGTTTTAGTGACATAGATCCATAGTCCCCATCCAAACTCTCTTTAACGAACTATTTTGTATAATTCCTTTATGATTATCCAAGATTCCATAGAAGCCTTAAAAGCACGCCTTGATATTGTTGATGTTATAGGTTCGTATGTGGAACTTAGAAAAGCCGGTGCAAACTACAAAGCTCCGTGTCCTTTTCACGGCGAAAAAACGGCTTCGTTCGTAGTGAGTCCTGCAAAACAGATATACCACTGTTTTGGCTGTGGTGCAGGCGGTGACAGTATCAAGTTTGTTATGGAGTATGAAAAATTAAATTATCCAGAAGCAATAGAAAAACTCGCATCATCTTATAACTTCTCCCTTGCTTATAGTGATAGCAAAAACTCTAAGCCTCGTTCCAATTTGATGGAAAAAATCAACTACTGGTATCAATATCTGCTTACAAAAAATCATGAGGCACTCTCTTATATAAAAGATCGCGGTATCTACGAAAGCAGTATTGAAAAGTTTGGTGTTGGGTATGCACCGGATTCCAATACCACGATTAGCTATATAACATCACAGCTTTTAAATATGAGCGAAGCCTTGAAAATGGGTGTTGTAGGCTATGAGGGCGGAAGAACATATGCCAGATTTATAGAACGTATAACATTTCCGATTCACTCTGTCAATGGAACTATCGTCGGCTTTGGCGGTAGAACCATAACGGGACATCAGGCAAAATATGTAAATTCGCCTGAAACACCTTTTTTTAATAAATCACGCCTTTTATATGCCTACCACCATGCAAAACAGAGCATTCATAAAACCAAACAGATTGTTATAACAGAGGGTTATCTTGACGTTATTATGCTGCATCAAGCAGGTTTTACAAATGCGGTTGCTACTTTGGGAACGGCACTTACTCCTGAACATTTGCCACTTTTGCGAAAGGGTGAACCTGAAGTTGTAATGGCGTATGACGGTGATAAAGCGGGAAGAACGGCGGCACTCAAAGCATCAAAACTTTTAAGTGCAAGCGGATTTAGCGGCGGCGTCGTTATATTTGGAGCTGGGTTGGATCCGGCAGATATGGTAAAAAATGGTGCGATTGAAGAACTCTCAACTATGTTTAGAGAGCCTCAGCCATTTATAGAGTTTGTTTTAGATGAGATTTTATCACTCTATAATCTTCTAGATCCAAAAGCTAAAGAGATCTGCATGCAAGAGGCTATAGGCTATCTAAAAACCCTCTCGCCTATGCTTCAAGACAGATATAAAACATATCTTGCACAGCGACTGGGAATAAACCCGTCATTCGTAAAACTAACCAACCAAACTAACACAAACCAAAACAAACCCACTCTTGATGCTAGCCGTCATAGAGATATGTGGGAACTAACACTCATCAAAACAGTTTTGGAACATCCTGAGTTTATAGATCAAATTTTGGATGTGCTGGATCCTTCGCTTTTACAGTTTCACTCATTTGAGTTTACTTTGGCACTTAGAGGAAAATTTGATGAGCCTTTGCTTATGGCGATATTGGTGGATGAAAAGATAGCTCCGCTTAAAGATGAAGCCTCGCTAAAAGCCGAACTTATCGCATTTTTGATAAAGCATTATGAGAGAGAGTATAAAAAGGTAAATTTGCAGACAACCGTCTCTTTTGAAGAGAAGGCTTTTTATATTCGTAAATTTAAGGGGAAGATTTCGCAGCTTAAACGCGGTGAACTTGTACCTTTTAAGAGTTAGGCTTAGAGTCTTCTGTCGGTTTGCGCTCTTTTATAGATATTTTTCTTCCAACATTTTTTGGTGCTTCGTACTTCTCTTTTGGAGTTCCGTCATAGCGATGGTTTCTCTCTCCGCTTTTACCTGAGAATTTTGCCTTTCCGCTTTCATCTTTTCCTAAAAATTTATTTGATTTTTTATCATCTCTTTTTGGTTTGTCATAAGATTTTTGTTCTGATTTTTCACCGTCTCTCTTAGGCTTATCGAATTTAGGTTTGTCAAACGGCTTGCGATCAGATCTTTCGCCCTCTCTTTTTGGTTTGTCATACTTTGGCTTGTCGTACGGCTTGCGTTGAGAACTCTCACCGTCTCTCTTAGGCTTATCATATTTAGGTTTGTCAAAAGGTTTACGCTCAGGCTTCTCAGAGTCTCTTTTGGGCTTGTCATATTTTGGCTTTTCAAATGGCTTGCGTTCGGATCTTTTACCATCTCTTTTGGGTTTGTCGTATTTAGGTTTGTCAAACGGTTTACGCTCAGATCTCTCACCATCTCTTTTTGGTCTATCAAAAGGTTTTTGCTCTCTTTTTATCTTCTCTTCAACCGCATACTCAAAACCTGCAACAATCTCTTGTCTGATAACTCGTCCAAGGAGTGTCTCTATCGGATAGAGCTGTTTTTGCTCATCTTTGTCGAGTAAAATTATCGCACCCTCCGTAGCCTTGGCAACTCTTGCCATGTAGAGAATCGCAGTTGAGGGCAAATCATAGCTGATAAGGAGTTTACATCTTAGTTCAGGCAACTTTAATAATTCTTTATCGTTTAAAACTTTAACGTTGCTAGCTGTTATAGCCTCTTTTATAGCTTGTGTATCTTCCGCCGTTGCTACAACTATATCTAAAGTAGCATTTTGAGCAATCAAAAGGTTAAGAAGTGAGAGTTTTTTATCATTAGGACATGGATGGATACGGTGTTTGTTGTGTTTTAGAGATATTTGATCATCTGGCATAAGAAGTCCTAAGAGGGTATTTGATATAAATTTGTGGATTATATCCCATGTTGCCATAAATTATGCTATTATGTATGAATACTACAATCAGGATTATAATGTCATTTACAACACTAGGTTTGTCAGCTCCTTTACTAAAAGCTATCAAAGATCAAGGCTATAGCGAGCCGACACCTATCCAAAAAGAGGCGATTCCGGTAATACTCGGTAGGCGTGATATTTTAGCCGGAGCACAAACAGGAACAGGTAAAACGGCAGGTTTTACACTTCCGCTTCTTGAACTTTTAAGCAAAACAAAACCTACAAAGTCAAAACAGAGCATAAGAGCGCTTATCCTTGTTCCCACAAGAGAGTTGGCAGCACAAGTAGGCGAGAGTGTTGAGACTTACGGAAAATATCTCCAATTTAAATCGGCGATAATTTTTGGAGGAGTTAAAATAAATCCGCAGCTTGCACAGCTTCGCAAGGGTGTTGATATCGTTATCGCTACTCCGGGGCGACTGCTAGATCATCTTTCTCAAAAAAGCATAGATTTGGGAAGTGTAGAGTTTCTTATACTCGATGAAGCAGATAGAATGTTGGATATGGGCTTTATAAACGATATCAAAAAGATATTGGCAGTTCTCCCAAAACAGAGACAAAATCTGCTATTTTCGGCTACTTACTCTGATGAGATTAAAAAACTCTCCGATAAACTGCTAAACTCTCCGGCACTCATAGAAGTAGCACGCCGCAATACAGCTTCAGAAACCGTAAAACAGGTGGTCTATCCTGTTGACAGCCAACGTAAACGCGAGCTTTTAACACACCTCATAAATGAGGGCAAATGGAAACAGGTGCTAGTATTTACCAGAACAAAACATGGAGCTAACCGTTTGGCGGGACAGCTTGAAAAAGATGGGATTACATCTGCTGCAATTCATGGAAATAAGAGTCAAAATGCAAGAACAAAAGCTTTGGCAGATTTTAAAGAGGGTGTAGTAAGAGTCTTGGTCGCAACGGATATTGCAGCCAGAGGTATAGATATAGATCAGCTCCCACATGTCATCAACTATGAACTACCGAATGTGCCTGAAGATTATATTCATAGAATCGGCAGGACAGGTCGTGCAGGGTGTGAGGGTGAAGCGATATCTTTAGTTTGTATAGATGAACATGAGTATCTCTCAACAATAGAAAAATTGATAAAAAAAGATATTCCAAAAGTGTGGCTGAAAGATTTTAAACCGGATCCTTCCATAAAAGCAGAGCCTATAAACCAAGGCGGCAACAGAGGCTCAAATCAAAGAAGCAGACCAAGTACAAAACCGACTCAAAATAGAACCCAAAGCCATTCGGGCAGAAGAAGAGATAAGTAGTGTATAATTTCATAATTTAAATTATCAAATATACAAGGGAAAAAGATGAAAGCAATCGCACTCTTTAGCGGTGGATTAGACTCAACTTTGGCGATGAAACTTATAATAGACCAAGGCATTGAAGTTTTGGCGGTAAATATTAACACGGGTTTTGGCAGCACGAAAGACAGGCTTGAACATATGCAGAGCATGTGCAATCAAGTTGGAGCAGAGTTAAAAATTATAGATATCGAGAGTGAATTTTTACAAGATGTGCTCTTTGATCCAAAGCATGGCTACGGTAAAAATTTCAACCCATGTATAGATTGTCATGCAAAGATGTTCGCCGTGGCAAAGAGGGTTATGGAAGCGGAGGGCGCTTCGTTTTTGGTAAGCGGTGAGGTTTTAGGACAGCGACCGATGAGCCAAAACAGAGAGTCTCTGCAGACGGTTTTAAACGAGAGCAATTGTAACGGACTACTTTTGCGCCCTCTCTCTGCAAAAGCTCTTGAGCCAACAATTGCTGAGATAAATGGTTGGGTCGACAGAGAAAAACTAGAAAATATCACGGGAAGAAATCGTGAGAGACAGCTTGAGCTAGTCAAAGAGATAGGTTTAGATAATTTTGAGAGTCCGGGCGGAGGATGTCTTTTGACGGATGAGAATTTTGCCAAAAAGATGTTTGACTTTATAAAACATGATACATTTGAGGTAAGAGATATTAAGCTTATGAAGTTTGGTCGTCATCTTCGCCTAAAAGACGGTGCAAAACTGGTTATCGGAAGAAATCAAGATGAGAATTCTCATCTTCAAAATATAGAGAACGATAAATACTACCATATTAAAACACCGGGACTTCCCGGTCCTCACTCAATGCTAAGCAAAAGTGCTACACAAGCAGACAAAGAGTTGGCGGCAAAAATCATACTGACATACTGCAAGACAAAAGAGGATGTAAGTTATACGTTAACATTTGATAAAGATGAACTTCAAGCGACACCGTTTGTTTCAAGGGATGAGATAAAACCTTATACGATAATGTAAAATTTAGATATACTTTATTTAAATTTTTAAAGTGAGGTAAGAGATGGCCGGTGTACATTTTACGTTTGATAATTTTAAACAACTTCTTGATTTAACTATAGGCTTAGCCCAAAGGTTGGATGAGAATCGTGCAGAGAGCTTTACTCTGCTTTATTGTGATTTTGCAAAATTTGAAAAATCTGTTATAGATAATTCTATAGAGCAGATACTAAGAAATTCCGATGCTATCGTAAATAATGGATCTGACTACTTTCTTATACTTCCTTATACTGACAAATATGACACGAATATCGTTAAAGAGATGTTTTGTGAGTTTTTTGGCGTCAATTTAAATACATGCACAGTAAGCTATCCGGTTGATGGAGAAAAATCAGAACTGTTGATTGAAGAGCTGATGGATATGGCAGATAAAAAATATAAAAATAGTTTGAGATGTTTGAGTAATTTTAACCCACTGCTAAAATTTTAGCTAGGTATTTATGATTTAGTAATATTGGAATAATTTATGCTACATCTCCTAAAATCTTTGTAAAAAGATAAAAGGAGCGTGTAATGATTTTATTGGATATGAAAAATAGCAAAAGCTTGTCTTCGCCTCTTAATCTCTCGACCTCTAAAGATAAACCTCTTCTCTCATTTTCAGATCTCTTAAGAGGAGCAAGCGAAAAAAAAGAGGGCAAAAATATTCAAAACGGCTCTTTGGCTCTAGCTTTGGGTTCTGAAGAGAAAAGCATAAAGTCTGCAAAATCACTCTTAAAGACAGATAATCTAGCTTCTCTTATAGTGTCTTCAGATGAAGAGCAAGAGTTGTTAGAGCTTAATCCTAAATTTGCCTCAAATTTAACATCCTCTGAGATGAGAACATTGATAAGCGATGCAAAAAATTACCTCAAAGATATAATCCAAAATAGCGATGGGTATAAAAAAGCAGAGATTAAAGAGCTTCCAAAAACTTTAGGCGGCTTAATTGAGGCTGCTAAAAAATTCGGTATTGATATCGGTAAAATAAGTATTGAAGAGGTAAAAAAATCTTCTCAAGTAACTATACAAGTCGCAAAAACAGATAAAGGCGGTGCAGCCGACTTCTCTTCCTCCGATGAAGCTTCATTAAAAGAGACAACAAATATAAAGAGTGAAGTTCTGTCAAAAGAGATGGCTCAAGACAAAAAAGCCCAACATGCAAGCGAAAAACAGATCCCAACCAATCAGCAAATAACGCAGACACGGAATGATGAAAAAGTTGGAGAAGCTCAAAAAGAGACGCCGCTTTTTAAAGCGCAAACGGTTAGTGAGCATACGACCACTGAGCAGATTGTTCAGGCAAAGGCAAATAACTTGTCTAAAGCGGATCAAAAGACATCAAAAGATAAGTCGGATGAATCTCTCAAACTTCTTCTTAGCGATGAAAAATCATCTCAAAACACTATTTCGGCTGTTTCTGATTCGTCTGCTCTTAAAGTTGCCCCTGCAGCAGCCACGCAAGAAAATACAAAAACATTAGAACAACTTTTACGCGGTGAATCTTTTATAAGCGAGCAGAGCCAACAAGATGCAAAAGTAGAAGCACTCTCTACTCATAAAGCCGATAGTTTCGAAGTAAAAGTCAATGAAGCAAAACAGATGATTCGTTATCTCTCCGATGATATTAAAAATGCGATTGATGAGTATAAATCTCCCTTTACGAGAGTAAAAGTACAGCTAAATCCTGCACATTTGGGTGAGATTGACTTGACTATAGTTCAAAGAGGCAAGAACCTGCATGTAAATCTCTCTTCAAACAATGCAGCTATAAATACATTAATAATGAACTCCAACGAACTAAGAGTACAGCTAAATAATAGTGGAATAAATAATGCTACATTAAATTTTAGTGATACTTCTCAACAAGGCGGTTATGCAGATAACCAAAACAGTGGCGCAGAGCAGCAGAAGAGACAAAATGAGCAAAAAGCTCACACTGAGTACAGCTATTTTGAAAATGAAGAGGCACATGAAGAGATATTAAGCTCTTTAGAGATTGTCGTCCCGAGATACATATAAAAAATTTTAGTAGATAGAGGAGTTTATTATGGCAATTACATCAACAGGGTTAAATGCGGCAACAAACGCAGAGTATGTTAGTGCAAAAAAAACAGATGATAAAACGGTATTGGGTAAAGATGATTTTATGACGCTACTGTTAGTTGAGCTTCAAAATCAAGATCCGACCGAACCTATGGACAGTGATAAGATTTTAACTCAAACATCCCAGTTGGCAGGATTAGAGGCGAGTGAAAATACAAATAAGGCTTTGGAAACTTTAGCTACGGCACTCGGTACTTCACAACAGTTCAGTACCGTTGCCGCAATCGGTAAGACAGCTGATCTTGGAAGCAATGCAATTACACTGGATGAGGGGAAAAATACTGCTTTTGAGGTCTATTTTCCTGATGATATACAGCAAGGAACTGTTGAGATATTGGATAAGAATGGAAATAAACTAAAACTTTTAGACGTCGGTACTAATGATAAAGGTGTTTATAAATTTACTTGGGACGGAACAGATACAGGTGGTAGTAAAGTTACAAGTGGTATCTACTATGTAACTGCATCATATACAAACCCTGAGGGCAAAGCACTTACAACGAGAATGGGAGCATATCCTATAGAGTCGGTTAAGTTTGACGGAGCTACAAGTTATGTAAAAGTTGGTTCAAGTTATGTTGAACTCAGCAAGGTAAAAGAGATCTATTAAAGGATTTTCTCATGATGATTCAAGCTTTTTATACTGGTGTTAGTGGAATTAAGACACACCAATACGGTATAGATGTTATTTCAGATAATTTATCAAATCTCAGCACAAACGGTTTTCGCAGTTCAAATGCGGAGTTTTCGTCACTTTTTCAGGAAAACATCTCTACCGATGCACAACTCTCAAGCGTAGATAGCAATATAGGGCTTGGATCAAAACTAAATGCCGTTACGATGAATCAAAATATAGGCGTCTATCAACTAACCGATAGAAGTACGGATCTAGCGATTATGGGTGATGGATGGTTCGCTATCCAAGGTCAAGGAGAGCCGCTTTATACACGTGACGGAGCTTTTACTTTTGATGCAAACAGAGATCTGGTAACGGATGACGGTTACTACGTTTTAGGAACTATCGGAAATAATATAGAAGACGGAGTGTTAGTTGAAACATTGGCAGAGATATCTCTGGGGGATGCAAAAAGCCAACAAAAACTTAGTCTTCCTCAAGAGTTGCAAGTTGCCGTACAACCTACAACGGAAGTAAAATTTTATGCAAATATAGGGTTAGAAGATACCGTAAGAGTAATGAGCGGTAAAGCCATAGACCCTCAAAACAATAATAATGCAGTACGATTAGAATTTAGCAAAGCAGATCCGCAAGTCTCACCCGGAACACAGTGGAATGTTGTCGCAACCGCACAAAGTAACAATTTGGTAACAGTGGTTAATTCAGAGACTCAAGCAATTACATATGAGCCTGAGACGATTTATGATACACAAACGGGAGTGGTCGCATTTGATGAAGCCGGGCAGCTTATCTCAAACTCTCTTCCGGCTATTGATAATAACGGTGCCAGTGTTGTTGTCAATTTGGGAACAGGATACGATGGGCTTATCTCTATAAATGATACGATTAGAGCATCGAGCGAATCAAACGGAAAAGAATCGGGAGAGCTTGTCGGTTACGATATCAATAGAAACGGTGAAGTGGTGGCGGCTTTTTCAAATGGAGTACAAAGCAGCGTGGCTACGTTGGCTATTTATCACTTTATCAATGACGGTGGATTAGAGAGGGTAAGCGGCACGAGATTTGCCGAGTCTTCAAATAGCGGTGAAGCAATCTTCTTTCAAGATCCGAATGGAAACAACATTAAAGGCGTGGCTATTACAAACTATAAACTTGAAGGCTCAAATGTGGAAATAGAGACTGCACTTACCGAGCTAATTGTTATGCAAAGATCTTATGACGCAAACTCAAAATCCATAACGACTGCACATGAAATGTTACAAAAAGCTTTAGATATGGATGCAAAATAGTTGGAACGCTAAATGCTGTTTTTAGTTACTATTTAAAAAAATACCTTAATTTAGTGTATGCTAAAAGAGGTTTCAAAGATAATAAAATAAGGATTGAACATGTTAAAATCACTCTATTCAGGTGTAGCTGGCTTACAATCACATCAAGTCGCAATGGACGTTGAGTCAAATAATATCGCAAATGTTAATACGGTAGGTTTTAAATACTCTCGTGCCAACTTTTCAGATCTCTTAGCACAAACAAAATCAATCGCTACGGCACCGCAAGGTGATCTTGGCGGTAAAAATCCCGTGCAAGTCGGACTTGGATCTACCATAGACTCCATGACACGCATCTTTTCACAAGGTTCAGTGCAAAGTTCTGATAAAAATACCGACGTAGCCATTCAGGGAGACGGCTTTTTTATCATCTCTCCAGATGGTGGTAATACTTACAAATACACTCGTTCTGGCGACTTTAAATTTGATGCGGGCGGGAATTTTGTAGATAATAACGGTTTCATTGTTCAAGGATGGTTAAGAGATCCTGTAACGGGATTTGTGGATGCAACCGCACCTATAAAAAATATTATGATCCCGCCGGGGCTTACGACTCCTGCACAACCTACATCTGAAGTGGTTATTAAGGCAAATCTTAATTCCGGTCCGTTGACGAATACGTATTCACCTGCATATGAGGTTGCATCCGGTCCTGCTCCGGCACTTCCGACTCCGCCTGCGCTTGATGCAAACGGAAACCCTATAGAAGCAGATGATATGGGAGTTATGTTTAATGATAGCGGAGAGGCATTTAGCCTTCAAGCAGGACAAGGGATCTGGGCAGGATTCCAGACTGCTGCGACAACCGGTGGAGCTATTGAGGATTCTGTAGTTTTAACGTTTGACAGAGCGCCTGTAGCAGGTGATACCATAAGTGTTGAGATTAATGGAGTAGTTTATTCTGCACCTTTTAATACAGATGCCGCAACAACTTATGCAGACTTGGCAACAGCCGTGGGTGCAGTTGCAACGCTTACCGCAGTCGGAGACACTCTTACTTTCGAACCTATTACAGCAGGTGCCACAATGGCTATCGCAGATCTGGAAAACGACAATGGAAGTGCAAGTGGAGTAGTAGCCGTTACCGGAACTCCGCATGAGCTAAGTTTGACATTTACGCTTGATGATGGAACAACAACACAGATAACTACCTCAGGCGGTACCGGTTATGAGACTCCTCTGCAAAATGCCGCACGCTATGTTTCGGCTATCAATGCGCAAGGTTCTGTTACGGGTGTAAGTGCTTCATACGATATGCTAAACAATACTATTACGCTTACAAATACAAATTTAGATGCAAATGCGTCACATAATATTCGTTTAACGGCAGGAAATGCAAACAGTGGATTTAACACATTGGCAAATACCGTGGTAACTACAGCATACAGATATCAGTATGATCCGACAAGCTCCGCAACAAGTGCCGGATATGACAAAACATTTACTACTATCGCAGATCTTCGTGAAGCGTTAGAGAATGAGGCGAGAGGTATCAATCCTACGGCACATATAGTTACAAGCACAGCTACTGCTACTGCAGCGGGGGTTGATGAAACTCACGATTTTTCAATAGCAGGTGTAACGGTTAGTATAGGAAATATTGCAGACGGTACTTCTGCAGCTGATGTTGCAACTGAATATGCTAATGCTATAAATGCGGCTGTTGGTTTGCCGGCAGGTGTAACAGCTTCAACAAATGGAGCTACACTTATCATAACAAATGCTTCAGGTGCTAATATTACTTTAGACACAACGGCTCTAGGCGGATTTGATGCAGGAATAAGCGGTCTTACAAATAACACATCAACTACTATTCCTTATTTAGGCGCATCTAATAATAATATTGAAGTATCTATCAATGCTCAAGGTAAATTTGAGATAAGAAACCCTGGCGGTGCAGCAGGTGATTATGATATAAGTCTTGCGATTACGGGTATGGATGCGGATAGTGTTGTCGGTGCTAGGATTACTGAAAATGAGCGATTTACCAGAAATATGGAAGCACTCAATGCGACTCTTCCCGTAGGAAGTACCGGAGCGGCATTCTCACAAGCTTTTAATGCCGCTACACACTCGGCAAGTATAGATGTTTTTGACTCACTCGGTTCAAAACATACACTTAGAACAGAGTATAGAAAGATTGCCGTAAATGAATCAACTGGAAGCGAATGGAGCATGAAGATAAGTGTGCCTGAGCCTGCAACAATCAACTCTGTAGAACCGTATAATGAAAAAATGGGTTTTATACGATTTAACAATGATGGATCTTTGGCAACATATAATCCGCCAAATGTTTCTTTTACCGCAAACAACGGCTCCGCGCCCAATCAGCAGGTTTCACTTGAGTTAGGGACTGCAAATAAGTTTGACGGTATGACAAGTTTTGATGCTAAATCATCAACATCAGGGATAAGTCAAGATGGATTTACGGGCGGAGATATCGTCGGTATCAGGATAGATCAAAGCGGAACGCTAATTGGTTCATTCAGTAACGGTAGAAGCTTCGGTCTGGCACAAATCGGTATGGCAAAGTTTACAAATAATGAGGGATTATCGGCAGAGGGCGGAAATGTTTATACTCAAACCGCTAACTCCGGAGATCCTATTATCGGAACTGCAGCAACGGCAGGACGTGGATTTATGCAATCGGCATCACTTGAAGCGTCGAATGTGGATCTCTCAAAGTCACTTACACAGCTTATTATTATCCAAAGAGGGTATCAGGCAAACGGTAAAACGATTACCACTTCAGATACGCTCCTTGAAACTTTACTAGGTATAAAACGATAAGTTTTATTTGATATAATTCCTTCATATCAATGAAGGAATTATTATGCGTTTCTCTGCTCCTCTAAAATCAAACTCAAAAAAAATAATGTTACTCGGCTCCGGCGAACTAGGTCGTGAAGTAGCTATTGAAGCTCAAAGACTCGGTCTTGAAGTTATCGCAGTAGATAGATACCAAAACGCTCCGGCACATCATGTAGCACACAGAAGTTATGTTGTAAATATGCAGGATAAAGATGCTCTTTTGGAGATAATAGAGCGTGAAAAACCGGATTTTATACTTCCTGAAATCGAGGCTATAAGCATAGATGCTCTTTTTGCCGCAGACGATAAAGGGTATAACGTTATTCCAAACGCAAGTGCCGTAAGCAAAACCATGAACAGAAAAAATATCCGTACTTTTGCGGCTGAGGTTTTGGGGCTTAAAACAGGACCGTATGAGTTTGTAACAACAAAAGAGGGTTTAAGAGAAGCGGCAATTCGCATGGGCTTTCCATGTGTTATAAAACCTGTTATGAGCAGTTCTGGGCATGGTCAAAGCGTTGCAAAAAGCATAGATGATATCGACGCTTCATGGGAGATGGCAAAGGAAGCAAGAGGCGATGCGAGCGAACTCATTGTTGAGGCGTTTATTGATTTTGATTATGAGATAACGATGCTTACCGCTAGAAACGGCAAAGAGACTGTTTTTTGCGAGCCTATCGGGCATGAGCAAAGAGACGGAGATTATGTCTTCTCATGGCAGCCGATGCAGATGAGCGAGATTGCAAAACAGCGTTCGCAAGAAATGGCTAAAACTATTACGGATGGGCTTGGCGGTCGTGGTATATTCGGTGTTGAACTATTTGTAAAAGGGGATGAGGTTTATTTTAGTGAAGTCTCTCCTCGCCCGCATGATACCGGAATGGTAACACTAATCACGCAGTCTCAAAG
>Ga0208246_1000869_pt1 | contig 19860 bp, 20 predicted proteins | sample RifOxyD2_FD_184039 | JGI IMG/M metagenome (GOLD analysis project Ga0208246, IMG submission 184039) | Soil microbial communities from Rifle, Colorado - Rifle Oxygen_injection D2 (SPAdes) | ecosystem: Environmental > Terrestrial > Deep subsurface > Rock core/Sediment | place: Rifle, Colorado... | reverse complement strand
CACCCGGGCTTTGGGTTTTTTTAAAGATATCGGGTATCTTTTTTGTTTTTATGTTTAATGGAGCGGGAAACGAGGTTCGAACTCGCGACCCCAACCTTGGCAAGGTTGTGCTCTACCACTGAGCTATTCCCGCAATTTTGTCACTTATTTTTTAAGTGGGTGGAATTATAGCCATTTAATTTTCATTTGTAAAGAGTTTTTAGAAGTTTTTTTATAAAAAATGCTATAATCTCGTAAATACTAAATATATAAGTTATAAATTAAAGGATTTTTATGAGAAGCGATACTATAAAAAAAGGCTTTGACAGAGCGCCTCACCGCTCATTGCTTCGTGCGACAGGCTTAAAAGATGAGGATTTTGACAAACCTTTTATAGGTATAGCAAATAGCTATATTGATATCATTCCGGGACATTTTTTCTTGCATGAGTATGGTGAAATTGTTAAAAAAGCCATTCGTGAAGCAGGTGGAGTGCCATTCGTGTTCAATACGATAGGTGTTGACGATGGCATTGCCATGGGTCATGATGGAATGCTTTACTCTCTCCCTTCACGTGAAGTTATCGCAGATTCTATAGAGACTGTTATGAACGCACATAAACTGGATGCTCTTATCTGTATCCCAAATTGCGATAAAATCGTTCCCGGTATGATAATGGGTGCACTTCGTGTAAATGTTCCAACTGTTTTTGTTTCAGGAGGTCCAATGCCGGCAGGTCACAAAAAAGACGGTACGCCTATAGATCTTGCTACTGCATTTGAAGCGGTTGGTGTTCATGCCGAAGGAAAAATGAGTGATGAAGAATTGTATGAGATAGAGTGCAACGCATGTCCAAGCGGCGGAAGCTGTTCGGGTATGTTTACAGCGAACTCTATGAATACTCTTTGTGAGGCGATGGGAATCGCACTTCCTGGAAACGGAACTATTTTGGCTATGACTCCTGCAAGAATAGAGCTTGTTAAAAAAGCTGCAAAGAGAATCGTAGAGATGGCAAAAGCAGATGATAGCAAGTACAATTTAAAAAATGTTTTAAATGAAAAAGCTGTTAATAACGCATTTGTTGTTGATATGGCAATGGGTGGAAGCTCAAATACCGTTCTTCACATGCTGGCAATCGCAAAAGAGGCTGGGGTTGATTTTCCAATTGAGAAAATTAACACGATAGCCGACAATGTAGCACACATCGCTAAAATATCCCCATCATTAACAACTGTTCATATGGATGATATTAATCGTGCAGGCGGTGTAAATGCAGTTATGAAAGAGGTTAGCCGCAGAGGTGGACTTCTTCACCTTGATAATCCGACAGTAACAGGTGAAACACTTGGCGAACGCATAGCGGATGCTAAAATTTTGGATGAGAGCATAATTCATACAAATGAAAATGCTTACTCGCAAGTCGGTGGACTTTCAATTCTTTTTGGAAACCTGGCTATTGAAGGCGCAGTTGTAAAAACTGCCGGAATTGAAGCTAACATGAGACAGTTTAAAGGTACGGCAATTTGCTTTAATTCTCAACCGGAAGCGATAGCAGGAATAATGTCGCATAAAGTTAAGCCGGGAAATGTTGTAGTTATTCGTTATGAGGGACCAAAAGGCGGGCCTGGAATGCAAGAGATGTTAGCACCTACCGCACTTATTCAAGGAATGGGGCTCGGAGACAGCGTAGCTCTTATTACCGATGGTCGTTTTTCTGGTGCTACAAAAGGTGCAAGTATTGGGCATGTATCTCCAGAAGCTGCAGAGGGCGGTTTGATAGCTCTTGTAGAAGACGGTGACGAGATAGAGTTGGATACTGATAAGCATTTACTTAGATTAAATGTTAGTGATGAAGAGATAGCAAAAAGAAGAGCTGTTTGGAAACCTTACAAAAACGAGGTTAAATCAAAGTGGCTTAAACGTTATCAGCTTTTAGTTTCAAACGCTTCAAACGGTGCAGTTTTAAAAACAGAATTATAAGAATAGGAATATATTTTGAATGCAATAGCAATAAAACATAATGGCGAAATAATAGATTTGCAAACAGCAAAAGAATTAGGGTTTGAGGGAGAGCAGATACTTCTTGACAACTCGGAAGAATCTTTAAATGTGTTAAGACACTCAACTGCTCACTTGATGGCTCAAGCTATAAAATCTCTCTATAGCGATGCAAAGTTTTTCGTGGGTCCAAATGTAAAAGAGGGTTTTTACTATGACTTTAAAACAAGTCATGAGATAGGTGAAGCAGATCTTAAAGAGATTGAAAAAGAGATGCTCTCAATCGCTAAAAAGAAGTATCCGATAGAAAAATATGAGATTACTATGGATGAGGCAAAAGAGAAGTTCAAAGATGATCATCTGAAGCTTTTTGTAATGCAAAGAATCCCGAGTGACACAGTTTCTATTTACAAACAGGGTGATTTTGAGGACCTTTGCCGCGGTCCTCATCTGCCTAATGTCGGACTTATAAGATATTTTAAACTTACTAAGATTGCAGGTGCTTACCTTGGCGGAGACTCTAACAATGAAATGCTTACTCGTATTTACGGTATAGCATTTGCAGACAAAGAGGCTCTAAAAGCTTATCTTGATATGATGGCTGAAGCTGAGAAAAGGGATCACCGCAAGCTTGGTGCAGAGATGAAAATGTTTACATTCCGTGAAGAGGTCGGTGCAGGTTTTCCTATCTGGCTTCCTGCAGGCGGAAGACTTCGCGCAAGATTGGAATCACTTCTGTTTAAAGCTCATCGCAAACGCAGTTATGAGCCTGTTCGAGGTCCTGAAATGCTTAGAAGCGACCTTTGGAAAACATCGGGTCACTACCAAAATTATGGCGAGAATATGTACTTTACAAATATCGACGAGATAGAGTTTGGTGTAAAACCGATGAACTGCGTTGGTCATATTAAGATATATGAAGATGAATTACATTCGTATCGTGATTTACCTATTAAGTACTTTGAATATGGTGTAGTTCATCGTCATGAGATGACGGGTGCGCTTCATGGGCTTTTCCGAGTTCGTGAGTTTACACAAGATGATGCACATATATTTTGTAGAGCAGATCAAATCGAAGAGCAAATTATAGAAGTTGTTGATTTTGTAGATAAAATCATGTCTACATTTGGGTTTAACTATAAAATGATGCTCTCCACAAAACCGACAAAAGCAGTCGGAAGTGATGAAGTGTGGGAAATTTCTACACAAGCACTAAAAAATGCAATGGATAAAAACTCTCTTGTTTATGAGATAGATGAGGGTGGTGGGGCTTTTTACGGTCCAAAAATCGATATAAAGATAACCGATGCGATCGGGCGTGAGTGGCAATGTGGTACAATACAGCTAGACTTTAATCTCCCTAGTAGATTTGAGCTTGAGTATAACGGCGAGAATAACGACAAGATCCAACCGGTTATGATTCACAGAGCAATTTTAGGTTCTTTTGAGCGTTTTATTGGTATATTAACGGAGCATTACGCTGGAGAGTTTCCAATGTTTATCGCTCCGACTCAAGTTGCAATCGTTCCGATTGCTTCTACGCATAACGATTATGCGAAAGAGTTGGCAGATAAATTGATAGATTTAGGAGCAGATAGCGAGATCTACTCAAAAAATGATTCTTTAAATAAAAGAATCAGAACAGCGGAAAAAACAAGGGTTCCTATGTTGGTAATCATAGGTGATGAAGAAGTTGAGTCTCGTAGCGTTGCGATTCGTGACAGAAGAACGAGAGAACAGTACAATCTGAGTGAGAGTGAATTCCTTTCGCTTATACAAACTAAAATAAATGAGGTAAATTTTTGAACAAAAAAGACCGTGTCATAATGAATGACGATATCCGTGTACCAGAAGTACGTTGTAATGTAGATGGAGCTGAGTCATTAGGAATTATTTCTACTGATGAAGCTATGGAAAAAGCAAATGAGTTGGGCTTAGATTTAGTTTTAATCGTTCCAGATGCAAAACCTCCTGTTGCAAAGATTATGGATTACGGTAAGTACAAATACCAAGAAGAGAGAAAACTAAAAGAACAGAGAAAAAATCAAGTTAAAATTGATGTTAAAGAGATTAAATTGTCTGTTAAAATTGCAGAAAATGATATTGCATATAAAGTAAAACATGCAAGAGAGTTTCTTGAAGAAGGGAAGCATGTAAAGTTTCGCGTATTTTTAAAAGGTCGTGAAATGTCAAATCCTGATTCTGCAAAAGATGTTCTTCTGAAAGTTTGGGCAATGATCGAAGATGTTGCAATAATGGACAAAGAACCTAAATTTGAAGGTCGCTATTACAATTTATACGTTTTACCTAAAAAGTAATTATGAACCCTCGCATCTTTAGCGAGTAGTGTTTTTACTCCAGTCACTAAAGATGTTTTTCATCTTTAGTACATGAAATCTTCTATCTAGATATTTTAGCTCTTAACTCTTCTTCTTGTATTACGCCTGTTGCATATTTAATAACAACTAAATTTTCACTTTCGTTTATATACCACTCAGTTATATGTTCATTCTCAAGGTTTTGTAACTTCGAGATATCGATATCTACCTGCGAAATATAGAGGTGGGAATATCTAGTCGGATTTTGAAGTTTAAGCGTCCATAGAAACCATAAAGTTGCAATAATCGCAATAGATACACCGATAGTCTCCCTATCACTAAATCCCAATAACAAACCTGCAGAAGTCCCTCCGACAAATGTAGAAAAATATGCGACAGAGTTGGCAATTCCCAACGCAGCACCTTTTTGGTGTACTTTGGCAAATTTTGTAATCATTGACTGAACTAACGGCTCCATCATATTAAAAGCGATGAAAAATATAACAACGCCTATTATAAAAAATGTGCTTGAGTTTGTAAGTCCCATAATTAAAAATGAGCCGATAAAAAGAGCTATAGAGAATAAAAATATCTCTTTTGGCTTATTATATTTTTCGCCAAATACTGCGGCAGGACCCATTGCAACCAAGCCAAATACCATAGCAGGCATATAAGCCATGTAAAGATCTGACTTTTGCCAAGCAAAAGCATCGCTTGTTAGAATAATGGGAATAAGAACAAATGCAACAGTCATTAATCCTTTTTGCATAGCATTTATAATGATCATATTTAAAAGATTCGGATCTTTTAAAATATCTGTTGTTTTTGATGTCGCATGATACACATGTTTGATTTTCGGAGGAGTAGGCACCTTTGTAAAAAGAAGAACAATCGCCAAGAGAGCAAAAACAGCAGTAAGTATAAAAAGAAATTCAATGCCGAATTTCGCCCCAAGAACAGGACCCAAGCCCATTGCTAGAGCAAAACTCATAGCAATTGAAGCTCCCATTATCGCCATTGCTTTACCTCTTGTTTCTTCAGGAACCAAATCTGAGATCATGGCAGCAATAACAGACCCGATTGCGCCTGCTCCTTGGAGAAAACGACCAACCATAAGAGTATATATATCAGTAGAAAAGGCACAAATAATAGAACCGACTAGAAATATAAGCAGACCAACCAAAAGAGTCGGTTTTCTTCCTATTTTGTCGCTCATAGTTCCAAATGGAACTTGAAAAATTGCTTGAGTCAGTGCGTAACCGCCTACAACAATACCAACAAGAAGAGGGGTAGAACCTTCAAGTTCAAGAGCAAACACGGAAATAACAGGCAAAACCAAAAAGAGACCTAAAAACCTGAGAGAGAGAATAGCCGAGAGAGGAAATACTTTTTTAAACATTATCTACCTTAATTTATATATAATTGCGGAATTATATTTAAAAGATTGTTTACACAAACTTTGTGAGTCAAAATATTGTAAATTTAAAGAAAATTATAAGGGCTATAAATGAAACTAGTACTGGCTACATCTAACAAGGGAAAAGTAAAAGAGATAAAAGCACTTTGTAAAGAGTTTGAAGTAATTCCCTATAGCGAGTTTATGGAAGAGTTTGAGATAATAGAAGACGGAAGCAGTTTTAAAGAGAACGCTCTTATAAAAGCCAGAGCGGTTTTTAAAGCTTTAAATAGCGATGATGTGATAGTGATGGCGGATGACAGCGGGATAAGCGTTAATGTTCTTGATGGCAAACCGGGAATTTACAGCGCACGGCATGCAGGAAAAGATGCAACTGATAGAGATAATTTATATAAGCTTATTCAGGATATAAAAGATAAAAATGTAATATCTTCACCTGCGCACTATACGGCCGCAATAGCAATTGTTACAAAAAAAAGTGAATACTGTGTTCATGGCTGGATGTATGGAACAGCGATAAGTGAAGCAATCGGTAATGGCGGTTTTGGATATGATCCTATGTTTATACCGCTTGGGTATGATAAAACATTAGGCGAATTGGATGATGATGTTAAAAAAAGTTTATCTCACCGTGCAAAAGCACTTAAACTTGCAAAAATAGTGTTACAAACGTTATAAAATTTTCTTGCTTAATTCGTAAAATGAACACTCAATTTTATCTAGAAAAATATTTAATTTAGCACTGTATCGCTGTAAAGTATGCATGTAACTTCCTTATTTCAATTATAACTTTGAAATAAGCAAATAGCATTCCAACGCATTAGAAAATAAATTAATTACATGTAATATAAGAAAACAGCTCCAACAGCTATTCTATAAATTCCAAAAGTTACAAATGTGTGGGTTGTGAGAAATTTCATCATTGACTTGACTGTTACAAACGCAACAAGAAATGCCATCGTAAATCCAACTGCCAAAAGTGAGTAATCATCAACAACAAGCTCATTACGGTTTTTGAATAAATCATAGGCAGTTGCTATAAACATAGTTGGAATTGCCAGTAAAAAAGAGAATTCAGCAGCACTTTTACGGGATAATCCCGCAAAAAGTCCTCCAATCATCGTAGCTCCGGAACGACTTGTTCCCGGTATCATTGAAAAAGTTTGAAAGAACCCTATCATTAAAGACTCTTTTATGCTCAACTCATCTACGGTTTTGTCCTTGCTCTCATCATGATTTCTTCTGAAATATTCGATAATCAAAAATATAACACCGCCGATAATCAGCATAATTGCAACGGTTTCAATGCCAAAAAGTGCTTTTATAGTTTTGTAAAATAAAAATCCAAAAACAGCCGTCGGCAAAAATGCTACTACAATTTTAAGCCATAAGGTTTTATTGACAAGAAGTTTTTGTGAAAACAAAAATAAAACCGCCAAAATACTGCCGAGCTGAATAGATACTTCAAAGGTTTTATGTGCGGCCGTTTGTTCAAGCCCAAGCAGATTTGAAACTAGTATTAGATGCCCGGTAGAAGAGATTGGTAGAAACTCAGTGAAACCTTCTATTACGCCCAAAATTATCGAATCAACTATAGTCATAAAAGCCCTTAATAAAATAGATCTTGAATTTTTTACCGCAATTCTAGCATAAAAATAAAGAGTCAATTTAAGTTATTTAGATATAATGCGAGGTTTTAAATTATAACTATTTAGGAACTTTTACATGTTACTTTTCACACCGGGACCGACTCCAGTACCTCAAAATGTTCGCAACGCCATGTCAGACGAGACAATGCACCACCGCACACCAGAATTTGAAGCTATTTTTGAAAAAACTAGAAAACATCTTTTTGATCTATTTAAAAGTGATGAAGTTTTGATGCTTGCATCAAGTGGAACAGGAGCTATGGAAGCAGCGGTTGTAAACCTTTGTCATAACACGCTTTTAAATGTAAACTCCGGAAAGTTCGGTGAGAGATTTGGAAAAATTGCCATCGCTCATGGACTTAAAAGTATAGAGATAAAAAATGAGTGGGATACTCCCGTAAGCGTTGATGAGGTTATTATAGCAGTTAAAAATAATCCTGATATAGATGCTATAGCTGTTCAGATAAGTGAATCCGCAGGCGGACTTCGCCATCCGGTTGAAGCGATCGCAAAAGCTCTAAAAGAGATAAATCCAAATATTATGATTATAGCCGACGGTATTACAGCCGTGGGTGTTGAAAAGATTGATATTACTCATATCGATTGTCTGATTGCCGGAAGCCAAAAAGCACTTATGCTTCCTCCGGGGCTTGCAATTTTAGGGTTAAGTAATATGGCGATTGAGAAAATCGGAAAAGGAAGGGGTTACTACTTCAACCTTGCTACCGAGATAAAATCTCAAAGAAAAAACACTACAGCATGGACGGCTGCTACGACTCTGACTATTGGACTTTTAGAGATATTAGAAACGATAGAGAGAAAAGGCGGGCTAGATAAGCTTTATGAAGAGACTGCTATTAGAGCAGATGCAGTTATCTCTGCACTTCAAGCAATTGGTTTACATGTATATCCAAAAACTCCTGCACTATCAATGACGACAATTGATGATGAGAATGCATCGCAAATAAGAAAAATTTTAAAAACTGATTTTGGCGTAAATGTTGCAGGCGGACAAGACCATTTGGAAGGTAAGATTTTTCGTATAAATCAGATGGGTCTAATCGCTCCTTACGAGATCTCATGGGTTGTAAACTCTGTTGAGCTCTCCCTTGCCAAGCTTGGAAGAAGAGATTATGACGGAACTGCAAACAAAGTTTTCAATGAAAAATATTTTAAATTGGCGAGTAAATGATACTAGAACACGAAATTCCTAGCGGTTCAAAACTCTACTTTGGCAAAAGTGCGAAGATAAAAAGAGAGATAGAAAAAATCGCTAGCGATATTTTGTACTCTAATGGATTTGAAGAGATTGTTACTCCAATATTTTCATATCATCAGCATAAAAGTATTGCGGATGAGAGAGAGTTGATAAAAGTAAATGATGAAAATAACAATTCTATCTCTTTAAGAGCCGATTCGACTATAGACGTTGTTAGAATCATTGAAAAGAGACTTGGACGTAATACTGAACATAAAAAATGGTTCTACATTCAACCGGTTTTTCGTTATCCCACAGATGAGCAGTTTCAAATCGGCGTTGAATTTATGGATGAGAGTAAATTATCATCGGTTTTAAATATTGCAATAGATATTTTTGATAAACTAGAGGTTGAGCCTCTTATTCAGATATCAAATATGATGATACCGAAGCTTTTGGTTGAAATGTTTGACGAACTGACTCTTGATGATTTTAGACATATAAATATAGAAAAATTTTTAAATTTAAAAGTTGATTGGTTAGAGAAGCTTGTTTATCTTCAACATGTAGAACAAGTTGACGAACTACTTCAGATTGTTCCCTTTGAAATAAAAACAGAATTAACAAAGATGAAAAATTTATGCGGTGCGCTATCTTATAAAAAAAGTGTTTTAGCACCGATGTATTATGCAAAAATGCTCTACTATGATGAACTGTTTTTTAGAGTCATAGACAAAAATGAAGTTTATGCTCGTGGCGGAAGATATAAAAATTCAGAGCTTAGTTCCGTAGGTTTTGCGATTTACACAGATGTATTGATAGAAACAAAAGCGAAGTAAAAGAGGAAAGTAATGAAAGCAGATTTAGTAGTTGGTATACAGTGGGGAGACGAGGGTAAAGGCAAGATTGTCGATAGACTCGCAAAAGAGTATGACTTTGTTTGTAGAAGTCAAGGCGGGCATAATGCAGGGCACACGATCTGGGTAGACGGCACAAGATATGCACTTCATCTTATCCCATCAGGTATATTAAACCCATCGGCTATTAATATAATCGGAAACGGCGTAGTGTTGTCTCCTTCTTCTATCATAAAAGAGATGGAGCAGTTTAGTAACCTAGAAGGTCGCCTTTTTATCTCCGATAAAGCCCACCTAAATCTCTCTTATCACGCACTCATTGACCAAGCAAGAGAGAAGCTGAAAGGAGAAAAGGCTATCGGAACAACGGGCAAGGGTATCGGACCTGCCTATTCTGATAAAATTAACCGTATCGGTGTAAGAGTAGGCGAACTTTTAAATCCGCTAAAACTTTGTGATTCTATTATGGACTATTTTGCTCAAAATAGAGCTATCTTTGATATTTTAGATCTGAAAACACCTAGTCAAAGTGAGCTTTTAAATGAGCTAGAAGAGTATAGATCTAAACTTGCACCGTTTATTACCGATACGACGCAGATGCTCTGGAAGATTCTTGATGAAGATAATAAAAGAGTTCTGTTAGAGGGCGCTCAGGGAACGATGTTAGATATTGACCATGGTACGTATCCATTTGTAACTTCAAGTTCAACGGTAAGTGCAGGTGCATGTACCGGTCTTGGACTTAATCCTAAAGATATAGGAAAAGTGACAGGAATCGTAAAAGCTTACTGTACACGTGTCGGAAACGGACCGTTTCCAAGTGAAGACTTAGGCGAAGAGGGTGAAGAAATCCGCAAAAATGGTCATGAGTTTGGAACAACAACGGGTAGACCGAGAAGATGCGGTTGGTTTGATGCCGTTGCGTGCAGATATGCAAGTCGCCTAAACGGTTGTGATGAACTAGCACTTATGAAGCTTGATGTACTTGACGGCTTTAGCGAAGTAAAGGTTTGCGTTGCCTATGAGCTAGATGGTGTTGAGATAAACTATCTGCCGGAAAATTTAGACAGCGTAAAACCGATTTACAAATCTTTTAAAGGCTGGGACAAATCAAAAGGTGCCAGAAAATTTGAAGATCTTCCAAAAGAGGCACAAGATTATATCAGATCGATAGAAGAGATTACGAAGACAAAAGTTGGCATAATTTCAACATCTCCTGAAAGAGACGATACTATAATTTTATAAGGCAGCCTTTGTGAAAACTCGCTTTACTTCATTGGTAAAACTTAAAAAAAATAAAGTTCAAAATAGTGAGCAATTTTTGCAAAAAGCAAGCGTAAATTTAAATAGTGCTGCTACAGCACTTGAGTTATCGAACCATATTTTAAAAGATTTAGAATCTCCAAAAAAAGGAACAATTGGCGAGATGCTTGCTTCAAGAGTTCTGTTTCACTCCCAGATGGATGTGATAAATCATAATAAAGAGTGGGTTGATTTTGCCGCAAATCAGGTAGAACAAGCAAAAAAGCAGTTGAGTGTCGATATGATGGAACATGAGAAATTTCAGTATCTGGATTTTGAAGAGATAAAAGCAGAGCTTAAAAAAAGAAAGTTTAAAGAGGCAAAAGATTTGGATGAGATAGCCTTGATGACATATGCGAAAAAAAATAGATGAAGATTTTTTTTATTGTTCTTTTTACCTTAGCATCTTTAAATGCACTGGAAACAAGTGATAAGTTATTTGAGTGTACCGAAATTTTTAAAGCCAGAAAAAGTGAACTTCTTGTAGAACTTGAGAGAATAGATGAGCAAAAGCAAGCACTCAGTGCGCTAAAAACTGCTACTGAAGAGCTGTTGAAAAAAAGAGAAGCAAAAGTGTCTCAGGACGAAGAGGTTGTTAGTCTGAAATTAAAAGAGATAGCATCCAAAGAAGAGTCTATTAAAAAAATGCTTCAAAAAAATGAGGAGACTTTAAAAGAGATAAAAGATATAAAAATGAGTAATATCACTCAGACATTTTCAAAAATGAAAGCGGCAAGTACTGCAAATGTTCTCTCAGAGATGAATCCGCAAGAAGCAGCATCAATACTCTCTTCACTAAACCCTGCTGTAGTCGGGGCGATACTCAGCAAAATGGATCCAAAAAAAGCTTCCGAGTTAACTTTAATGTTGGCAAAATAACTCTCCTCTAATCATAAACTAACCTTACTTATTGTAGAATGCCAAAATTTATTTTAACCCAAAGCAAGGTCTGTCGATGAAAATATCACTAAAAACAATACCTCATATATCTAATAAGATCGCAATAGACCTAAATAAAAGCGGTGTTGTCACGATGACAAGAGGTCTTGAACCTGTTATGCATGAGGCACAAAAAATATTGGCACATGATGTCAAACAAGAAGTTGCACTTGAAGAGAAAGTAAACGAAATTTGTCAAGACAACGAAGAAGAGATAGAGTTTAATCTTGTTGATGAAAGACAGCTGTTTTATATGATTAAGAAAAAATTGGCACCTGAATTTGGTGTTATTTTGAACTATGAAGAGCGCTATTCAGATCTTTCTCATAAAATTTTAGACGAACTTTACGAAGAAGATTTGATTCATTTTGATGTGACGGAAAATCGTATAAAAAATATTATATACAATGCAATTACATCTTTTATAGCCGAATCTTCCCAGTTGGACAATGTAATAATGGACAAAATAAAAACATACAAAAAGAGATATGTTCCAGGAACAGATGAATTTGATATTTTGTATGAAAAATTATATAGAGAAGAGATGATAAAGAGAGGTATGGAATAAATGAGTATGAAAAAAGTTTGGATCTATCTTGAAAACGGAACTTTTTTAGAGGCTAATAGTTTTGGTGCATCAAATACCGTAGTCGGTGAGATAGTTTTTAATGTTTCCATGAGCGGGTATCAGGAGATAATGTCCGACCCTTCTTATGCTGGTCAATTTGTAACATTCACTATGCCTGAGATTGGGAATGTCGGCGTTAATCCTCAAGATATGGAAAGCTGTTCGGCTCATGCAAAAGGAATGATAGTTAGAAAGTATCAAGATAGATACTCAAACTTTAGAGCGGAGGATTCTCTTGCCAACTTTTTAATAGAACAAAATGTGATGGGAATTTGTGATATTGATACAAGATACATAACAAAGATGCTAAGAGCGGAAGGTGCAATGATGATGATAGCATCGACCGAGATCAGCGATAAAGAAGAGTTAAAGAAAATTTTGCAAAGTTCTCCTAGAATTGAAGATGTAAACTATATTGAGCAGGTTAGTACTAAAGTGCCTTATAAGCATACGCAGTCTACATACAACGACAGAAATTTTCAATATGACGAAGCACCGACTCCTCAAGCAAATGTAGTAGTTTTAGATTTTGGCGTAAAAACAAATATTTTAAATGAGTTAGTAAGTGCAAATATCGGAGTAGAGGTTATTCCTAACGATTTTAACGGAGATGATCTTATAAAAAGATATAACGCTAAAGAGATAGACGGCGTCTTTTTATCAAACGGACCAGGAGATCCACTTGTGCTAAAAAATGAGCAGGCAGAAATTAAAAAGCTAATAGCTGCAAAAATCCCGATGTTTGGAATCTGTTTAGGGCATCAGCTACTTTCTATCGCACATGGGTATGATACATTCAAGCTTAAGTTTGGTCACCACGGCGGAAATCAACCCGTTAAAAATATGAAAACTGGTTTGGTTGAAATCACTGCTCAAAACCATAATTATAATGTTCCCGACAATATTGTAGAGATTGCAGAGGTTACTCATATCAATCTTTTTGATAACACAATAGAGGGATTAAAGTACAACGACTCTCCAATCTTTTCAGTCCAACATCATCCAGAATCTAGTCCCGGTCCAAAAGAGAGCAGATATATATTCAATGAGTTTCTATCTTTAATAAAAAGATAGAAACTTTCCTCTTCCTTACTAAAATATTTCAAACTTTAGAACAACATATTGTTAATATAGTGTTAATTGTAAACGTAAAGTTAATTAAAATTGTAAATTTGTCAGAAAAATGTCACAATTTAAGAATTCTTAAATATTTATATTGTTACTATATTAATGTTAATTAGTTTAATAAATTTAATTAAACATAATTGCTTTGAATCTTAAGGAGTCTATACATGGTAAATCGTCCATTAGAGTATGACTATACTATTGCAAAGATGTTTATGCTTACAACAATCGTTCTAGGGATTGTTGGTATGCTCATCGGTGTAATCTTAGCATTTCAACTTGCTTTTCCAGGGGTTAATACAATCTTGGGAGAAGGATTAGCTGAATATACTAACTTCAGTCGTCTTCGTCCGCTGCATACAGATGCAGTAATATTTGGTTTCACGCTAAGTGGTGTTTTTGCTACTTGGTATTATGTTGGTCAAAGAGTGCTTAAAGTATCAATGGCTGAATCAGCTTTATTGATGTTTTTAGGTAAGTTACATTTTTGGCTTTATTTACTAGTTGTAGTTGGAGTTGTAGTTTCGCTTTTTGCAGGTGTAACAACTTCAAAAGAGTATGCTGAATTTGAGTGGCCTATAGATATCGGTGTTGTAATTGTTTGGGTACTTTTTGGTATGAGTATTTTTGGTCTTATTGGTATTCGACGTGAAAAATCACTCTATATCTCAGTATGGTACTATATTGCTACTTTCTTGGGTATAGCAATGCTTTATCTTTTTAACAACATGGAAATACCTACAATGCTTGCAACATCTGCAGCAGGTGAGAGCGGCATCGGTGCATGGTATCATTCTGTGTCTATGTATTCAGGTACAAATGATGCGTTAGTACAGTGGTGGTATGGGCATAATGCGGTTGCATTTGGTTTTACAGTTCCTATCGTTGCTATGATTTACTACTTTTTACCAAAAGAATCTGGTCAGGCGATCTACTCATATAAACTTTCTTTACTCTCTTTCTGGGGATTGATGTTTGTTTATTTATGGGCAGGCGGACACCATTTACTTTACTCAACCGTTCCGGATTGGATGCAGACAATGGGTTCAATATTCTCTGTAATCTTGATTCTTCCATCTTGGGGTTCAGCGATTAACATGCTTTTAACAATGAAGGGTGAGTGGCAACAAGTTGCAGCGTCTCCGTTAATTAAATTTATGATTCTAGCTTCAACGTTCTATATGTTCTCAACATTAGAAGGTCCGATTCAAGCTATAAAATCTGTTAATGCAATTGCACACTTTACTGACTGGATCGTAGGTCACGTGCATGACGGTGTTCTCGGATGGGTTGGATTTATGATTATGGCGGCTCTTTTTCATATGGCTCCGCGTGTATTTAAAAGAGAGATCTATTCTAAATCTTTAATGGTTGCACAGTTCTGGATCCAGACTTTAGGTGTTGTTCTTTACTTTACATCTATGTGGATTGCAGGTATTACTCAAGGTATGATGTGGCGTGCTCATGATGAATTCGGTAACTTAGCTTACTCTTTCATCGATACGGTAACAGTTCTTCATCCTTATTATGTAATTCGTGGTGTAGGCGGTCTTTTATATCTAGTTGGTTTCTTAATGTTTGCGTATAACATATACAAAACTATGTCTGCTCGCCCTGTTGAAGATCACGAGCTACAAAATGCATCGCCTATGGGCGCTTAACAGAAAGGATAAAATATGTTTCATTGGTTAGAAAAACATCCGTTCTTTTTTGCGGTAGGTGTGTTTGTTGTAATTGCGTTTGCAGGTTTAGTTGAAATTCTACCAAACTTTGCTCAAGCTTCTCGTCCTGTTATCGGGACTGCTCCATACTCTACTTTAGAGTTGGCAGGTCGTCATGTATATATTAAAAACAGCTGTAATGCTTGTCACTCACAGCTTGTTCGTCCGTTTAAATCAGAAACTGACCGTTACGGTCACTACTCTCTAAGCGGTGAGTATGCGTATGATAGACCATTTTTATGGGGTTCAAAAAGAACAGGACCAGATTTATGGCGTGTTGGTAACTATCGTACGACAGACTGGCATGAGAACCACATGAAAAATCCGGCTTCAGTTGTTCCGGGTTCTCTTATGCCTGCCTACAAGTGGATGTTTTCAAACAAGGCTGATATCAATACGGCGTTTGCAGAGCAGTTAACAGTAGCACAGTATTTTTCTGTTCCTTATAACCAGAGTGTTCCTATGAAAGACGGAACTACTAAAGTTGTAAAAATGGGAAGCAGTGTTGCAGAAGCAAATGCTATTGCACTTGAAGAAGCAAAAGTAATTGCAGCAGATATGAAAGATCAAGATGTTAAAGACGCAGTAGCGAGAGGCGAGATTCCTGAAATAGTTGCAATAGTTGCATATTTGAATAGTCTTAAGTAGGGGATTGTAGTGGATATTGCACAACTTCAAGCTTACGGATACTTTATATTAACAGCATCTCTTGTGATTGTACTATATGGTTATATATACCATTTGTACACAAAAAAGAGAGATGCTGATGGAGTTGACTATGAAAATTATAGCAATATGGCACTAAAAGATGATATTGTCGATACTCCGGTATCGGCGAAATCCGATAAAGAGAAATAGGAGAGATATATGAATAAGCTTTATCTTTGGGGAATTATTATTATAGCTGTTATGCTTGGCGCTACTTACTTATCTGTAGGCGGTTCTAAGGGAGGCTTAAATGGTGATATCGTCAACATGCTTGCAGTTGCAGGAGCTGTTTCGCTTGTAATAATTACAGTATTTGTCGTAGTTAAATATGTTCGCCAAATGCAAGTAGATAGTGCAAGCGGTGAACTATTAAAAGATAACTGGGATGGAATAGGCGAATATAAAAATGAGGTGCCGACAGGTTGGGCAGTAATGTTCTTACTGACAATGGTTTGGGGTATGTGGTATTTTGTAATTGGGTATCCGGTAAATGCCTATTCTCAAATCGGTGAATATAATGAGGATGTAGCAGTACATAACTCAAAATTTGAGACAAAATATAAAGATATTAAAGGTGAAAAGTTAGTTGAAATGGGAGAGTCTGTTTTCCTAGCTGAGTGTAAAGTGTGTCACGGAATTAGTGCAGACGGTATTGATGGAGCAGCAGCAAATTTAAATAAAAGAATTGATGAAAAATCTGTTAAACATATTATAGAAAAAGGTTCAAACAATCAACTCTTAGGTATGGAAATGCCTATGCCGGATCGTAACGGACTTTTAAATGCAAATACCGGAGCTTTAATTACGGATGCAGAGATTGAAACAGTTTCAAAATTTGTTGCAAACAAAATGAGTGGAGCCGGTGCTGATATATTTGCAGGCACATGTGCAGCTTGTCATGGCGAAGACGGTAAAGGTTTAGACTCTGTTGCACCGAGTATCGCAACATATACGCCTACTTTAGTTAGTAATGTTCTATCGCACGGTAAAAAAGGCGCTATAGGTGTTATGCCTAAATTTGACAGACTCAATGATAAGCAAAAAGAAGCGGTTGGTGCTTATATCACTAGCCTAAACAAATAAGGAGTCAGGTATGAATGAAAATAGAAGCGTATTTGCTCTGGATGGTATAACGGGCATGTTAATTGCAACCGTATTGTTGCTGAGTATTTTAGTTGGATTGACGATTTGGGGTATTGGTGTTCAAAACGCTAGTGCAAGTAATTTTTATGATATAAAAGATGAACAGCTAATAAAGATGATTAGTGTTGATAACGCTAAGCATTTAGTAGATGTAAAGTAAAGGATAGATTATGGAAAAAATAATTTCATGGGGCTTAGTTATAATGGCTATCTATACACTTTATGTGGTTTTAACGCCAAATCACCTTTTTATCGGTTAGGAAATTTCATTGAAGTTTTTAAGAGGGCTTTTGGCCCTCATCCTCACACTTTTTTTTAGCACTTCCCTTAGCGCACAATATTTATATAAAGATGAGATAATTTTCAATCCGTTGTTTAATGCGGAAGTTGAAAAATTAGGTTTAGAACTCTACCAAAAAACAGGAATTTCTCTAAGATTAGCAATGCTTAAAGAGCTGCCAAGCGGCATGAGCATAGTAGATTATGAAAAAGAGCTAATGAAAGATTTTAGTGAACCTACAATTTTGCTTACTTTTTCAGAAATGGACTCTAAAGTAGATATTCTGGCAAATCCTGCAGCTTTATATGAGTATTTTGATAAAAAACAGATACTAAGCCCTGTAGCTTCCTCAGTACAAGCTTTTGTAATGGCACTTTTTTACAGTGATAGTATTTCTTCATTTAAAGAGATTGCATCTAGTTACGGCGGAACTATTATTCCTCTTTTGGCTCAAAAAGCAAAAGAGGGTGAAGTTCTAGGCAAGTATTCAGGTTCTATGTTTAACGGCTATGCCGACATAGCAGAACAGGTTGCTTTAAGCAAGGGTGTTGTGCTGGAAAATGCAGTCGGAAATGCAAATCAAAACAGTATAATGGTCGTAAAAGTGCTGTTTTATAGTTTTATAATTTATGGTATATTTATGTACATTAAGAGAAAACTATATATAAAAAGGCAAAAAAATGAGCAGAAGTAGCGGTAGAGTTTGGCCATATGCAATAGGTGCAGCTATTATATTTATTTTTGGCGCATGTGTAGCAACTATAGTCGTAACAAGCAAAGTTCCAGTTGAGAAAAGCGATACTTACATGATGGGTTATCATGAAGCGGATGCCAAAGCAAACGATATTATAAACGATAGAATTGAATTTAACAAAAAATATAAAATAGAGTATTTGGCAGATGAGCTTAATTCGCAAAATTGTGTGGTTAAGTACAAAGTAAGTGATGTAAACTCTAACTCCGTAAATAATGCGGATATTAAGGTTGTAGTAACAAGACCGGATAATCATAAATATGACCAAGAGTTAATCAATCCTGCCGTTGAAGCGGGAGTTTATACATTTAGTCCAATAAAGCTCCCACTTCCGGGAAGATGGGACATCATGGCAAAAGTAAGCGTCGATGGTGTTCAAAGATTTTATAATATTAAAACGGATACAAGAAGCAAAGAGATCATAGAATATTAGGTTATAATAAACCTATGAATGAATCTCTAATCGTCCTTCCCTCGGCTCGTGCAATCAGAAATAAGCTCTTGGGCATAGAGGGTGATACTCTCTTCCTGCCCAATTTTATAACCATGAGTGATCTTATTCCCAAACTCTGCATAATCAAAGATTTTAAAACTTTAGATGAAGACGGCAGAGTTCTGCTGCTTTTAGAGGCATCCGATTTTAAGGCTTTCTCAAACCTACAGATTCAGAGAAACTTTTTTACCTTCACAAAAAATTCATCATTTATCTTCAAGTTTTTTCAAGAGCTAAGTGCTGAGATGTTTGACATCAAAGATCTCAGCACCTCCGATATTTACGGCGAGTATGAAGAACACATAGCCATACTTAAAGAGCTGTACGTAAGATATGAATCTTTATGTAGCCAAAGAAAAGTGCTTGATAAGATATTTTTGCCAAAGCTATATAGTTTTAATGATAGTTATGTAAAAACGTATAAAAATATAGAGCTGCATGTTGATGGGCATTTGACAAACTTTGAACTTGAACTCATAAAAAAGTGCTGCGAATTTAGCAACGTAGAGATTGTATTTACTGCCACAAGGTTCAATAGTAAAATGCAGAGTAAATTTCTAGAACTCGGCATAGATCTTGAAGTCGGATTTGAGTATAAAATATCGCTCAACAAAAAAGAGATAGTTCAAAAAAGAGAGATTCTCTCAAACAGAAAAGTCACATGTGAATCCATAAGTGAGCCTCTTTTACAAGCTGCGTTTGTCCAAAAAAAGATTTATGATTTTGTTAAGATGGGCTATGAAACTGAGAATATTGCCGTTATCTTGCCTGATGAGAATTTTGCTCAGATCCTTAAGGCTTTTGACGAGAAGTCAAACTTCAACTTTGCGATGGGCGAGCCTTTTACCCAAACAAAAATATATGAGAAATTAAACGCTACATGCAAATTTATTGAGCAGGATTCAAAAGAGAATGAGGCTAGAGTAAAGAGAACAGGGGATGAGCTTCTCAGAGAGCTTTTTGGAATCTACTATAAAAGTGCCTCAGATGTAGATATCTTAGAGTTTTTAAAAAAGTATAAAGAGAGTTTTGCAGATAAAAAAGAGCTAAAAATTTACGAAGAAGAGCTTTATAGTTTCAAAAATATTTTGCCGTTTATGAAAGAGATGAGCGTTAAATCCCTCTTAAGTGTTTTTTTACAGAGGCTTTCAAAGAGAACGCTTGACGATGTAAGAGGCGGAAAAGTGACCGTAATGGGAGTTTTGGAGACCAGATCTGTATTGTTTGATGCGGTTATAATCGTTGATTTTAGCGACTCGCATGTTCCAAAAAAGAGCGATAAAGATATGTTTTTAAACACCCACATCAGAGAGATGGCAAATCTGCCGACAATGAGCGACAGGGAAAACCT
>Ga0208246_1000865_pt1 | contig 19948 bp, 17 predicted proteins | sample RifOxyD2_FD_184039 | JGI IMG/M metagenome (GOLD analysis project Ga0208246, IMG submission 184039) | Soil microbial communities from Rifle, Colorado - Rifle Oxygen_injection D2 (SPAdes) | ecosystem: Environmental > Terrestrial > Deep subsurface > Rock core/Sediment | place: Rifle, Colorado... | reverse complement strand
CGGGGTATTCTCGGACGACACCGGGGTGACTTTGTTGGTAGCGTGTGCCCCTCCGGGTACTCATCCCATTTGGGTCCATTCATCCCCGATGCGGAGCATCGGGGTATTCTGGACTCCTCCAATAAAATCTCTCGACCCCGGCTCGGCTTCACCTTCTGCTGAAAGTGACATGTCTGCGCCCTTCGATTCACAGCTCTCGCCGTGCTCGACTCGACCGCGAACCCGCCTCAGTCGCCTCCGCTCCTTCCGGCCCTTCATCGCTCCAGGCATTCGCGATGAAGCCCAACGCAAAGCGAGTAGTCGCTTTGCTACACCCCGATAGCCACACGTAGCCTTGTGTCTTATCGGGGTGCTGGGAATCGAACCCAGTCTGCTTGCTCCCAAAGCAAGTATACTACCAGTATATTACACCCCGTTATTAGTCTGACTATCCTAGCACAACTTTGCACATAGCTAAAGAAGGATCTTCATGATGGCGATGAGAGCAATCACCAGCCAAACCAAGTTAAGGACGCCGGGCTGGTAATCTTTTTTGTAGAAAGCGTCCGCTACAATACCTAGTGCGCCAGTGCCGTTCAAGACCTGGTAGGCAAGATCAGTAGGTGTGACCACCGAAAAACTGACAAGTGCATAGGCGGTCACAATTGCAATCGCCCCATACCAGCCAAAGATTTCAATACATGTTTTCATATTATGAGTTACAAGTGATAAGGAGTCCTCTTACTCGGCGCTTGCCTGCCTTGCGGGACTGGGCCGAAAATTCGATATAGTTATTGCCAAAGTAAGAAGGAGGAACGTCGACAGCAACCTCTACAAGATCAACCGACCGTACCGGGCTCATCTGGCTCACTTTTTGTTGCACCTCTTCAAGTGGTGCCGTGCTTGAGAGGATGGTGCTCTCGGGAATGAAAAGCGTGGATGGTGCGGCGCCCGCGTCTGCTTTAAGCTGAGCAATTTTCTTGAGCACCACCTCGATATGATTCATGAGGATGGAGCCTTTACGGGTCCCGTAGAGTCGATCAAACACAAACGCTTGCTCAGTAAGCACCCCGACCTCCCCCTCATGGGTTGTTATCGGCAAGAAGAAAACAATCTGGTCGGCAATACTCCGTGTGGCGCGCGCTTCCGTGCGACTAAAGATGAAGAATTTGTTCTGGTCGCCAAAGGTGAGATTGGTGTCGTTGTTCTGCCCTTCGGTTTTGCAACTTAAGCACTCGCGAATGTGGCTAACGACCGTGTCCAGGTTCCCTGTCATGCGCGAGATTACGGAGAGTGGCTGCTCTTTCTCCTCAACAATCCTTTTCAGTTCTTCAAACTTTGCGCGGACATCGGCAGGACCGTGAAACTTTTCGAGATCAAGCGTATGCAACTTCTGGCGCACTTTCTCGTACACAGCCGCCACCTCCGTTAAACGCATACGGATGGGGGCGAGATATGCTTCGGCTGTTACTCGGTCTTCTGGGGAAAGCCTGTCTCCCTGTGCATTGAGCAGATTTTCCAGGTAATCAAGGTCTTCGGGTGCTGCATGCGCGCCTGAATGGTGGCCGAAGTCTTCGCCCATGCCACCGAAGATGCGGCTTACTTCTTGGCCCGGATGCAGTTGTTCACGAAGCACTGCAATCACCTCCTTCGCTCTACTCTCTTCCATGAATTGCAAAATATTGCGAACCACAGCGAATGGTTTCATGCCGTCCTGGAAGTGCTCTTTGATGGCTTCCGGCGTGCTCGTCAAATGCTCTTTGGCCAGCAGGTCTTCCATCTCATCAGCAAGCACTTTTTCAGCAGCAGACAATTTCGTCGGAGCACCGCTCTTCGCCTGATACAATTTTGCCGCCACTGCTCCCACTTTCTTGTGGCCATGGTTTTGCAGTAGCCGTACCCGAGCACGATCCAATGCCGTCGGGTAGAGCTCGGTGTCTTCGAGCGACTCCACATTCAAGAGAATGTTCTGCAGTTTCGTGTCTACGGTTTCCACGTCACCTATAAAAAGATGTTCCACCTCGTCCTCAAGTCCCACCCGCATGCGGGCAAGTTGTTCTTCGGAGGCCAGAAGGTTGCCTGCATCCAAGGGCGACTTTCGCTCACCCAAATGTGGCAACACCCGCACAAGCTCTTCCGTCAGATACTGCGCAAGGGGGAAAGATTCGCCCGCCCGGAAGCCGGACCACTTGCCATTCAACTGCAACGCCAGGAAATACGCCAGGACCGCTTCGCGCCCCTGGTCTCGATGAGCCATATTGGTAAGGTAGAGCGAGAAGTTGGCCACCGTCCGTATCTGTTCCTCACTAAACGTTTCGGGTACCTGGATGATGCCGAAGCGACTCTTGAACAGTTTGGTCACCCGACCTTCCAGGAGCTCTCGCTCATGAGCAAAAGCGCTGTCAGGAGATTCCTGCAATCTTTGTCGGAAGTTTCTGATTTCGCGCCGAATAGCGATCAGCTCCTCTCGCTTATACCCTCGCTTACTTCCCTGTTCTGCCAAAGCTAGTCGTACGCGATACAACGGGTATACCTCTTCCACAAATCGTTTCAACTGCGGGGGCTCGAGCTCGCTCAAGACCAGGGCGAAATCTCCGAACAAGCTCGGAGCAGCGAGAAGAAACTCTCGGGAAATTCGGTAGTATTCGGTGCGGCTGTCGTTGGGCCAGTCAGCAGACTCCATTTTCTCTTCCATGATTCGCAGTCGCTCTTGGAGGTGCGCAAGTTGGTCCTCGGTCAATTGTGACGTCGCAACCACATCGTAATAGGTAGCCATGAATTCGCCCAGGGTCTCAATTTGCGAGAACTGCACCGCGCCATGGTCGTGGATAAAGTCAGCAAGCAAGAACGAGGAAAGGGCCTGCTGCAAAGGATCAGGTGTCACGAGTGCCGCTCGCCACCGACCTCGGAGACCCTCAAGACAGAGGTCTCTATGCGCCGGATCGTCGAAAAGAGCCGCAAGTGACTTTGCCACCACATCGTCCACGCGCGGCAAGTTGTTGTCTCGCATGACTCTCTGCGTGTAGGTGACGAGCAGATCTTGCCAGTTTTCCTCGGTAAGCACGAGGGGCTCGTCTTTGTTCCCCTGCACCCGATTGATCACATTCGTGGCAACCATGCGACCGAGTCCAGTCAGATGCAACTTGAAATCGCTCGCGTCCTCATGGCCGTACTCCAAAAGTTGCTTCCCCAGTGCGCCATCCCGCACTGTCTCCATACGAAAAGTGTGGTGATCTTCATCTTCATACCGCATGAGGTCAACACCCACAGAACTTCCGAAGTACAATTTGGGCGAAGAGCTCACCCGAGTGTCCAAGCGAGGTTTGAGGTATATCTCGGCGTCGACAGCCCGAGCCCGCAATTGCTCGCGGGGAACCTTGTCTCCAAACCACAAACTCATCAGGGCGTAGGGAGCATCGCCTGGGAGTGAGCCGAAAAGGTCCAGAAACTCCTGCAATGCAGGCACGTCTGCGGCGCTCTTGTAAAGCTCAGTAAATTTATTCCGCATACTCCAATCTTGACGCAGTAAAGCAGGACAATTGGTACCCGCTTCCAACAAGGCACGAGCGTCCTCCAAAGCAAGATCTTTCGCGAGTAGTGCTTGGTACACATCACGTTCCGCGATGAAGTCGAGTTTTCCTGGCGTCTGTGCCTCGTCACGGATAAATTCGGCGTAGAACTGCACCCTTGCTAACGTGCGGGCTCGTTTTTCTTCTGGCTGCTCGTCAACGAGCGACCACAGTGTCTTCTGGAGATGCTTGCCGCACCGGAGCGCATGCTTGGGATCGACCGACTGCGCGGATGCTACTGCGTCGGTGATGATAGTAACGAGCGAGGCGTCAACATACTGTTTTTGCCCCAGCACCTCGAGTAATTGTAGGAGGGGAAGCGCCGTGATGGCATGCTTGAAGTAAGCTGGCGATGCTTCACTGCGAGCAATCGCGAGCGCAAGAGGCTGTACTGCTTCTGTCGCACCAGGGTACCCCATGTGAGGGTCGTGCCTTTGGTCAAACTCGAGGAGAAGTGTTTTTGCCGAAGCAATCTCCGGAAACTGCTCGATCGCCTGGTCTACGAGAAGGGGCCAGTCGGGCCGTTGCGTAAGTTCCTTCAGCGTTGTTACCGCGTGGTGCGACCCGTAGCCCTGGAGCGGATGCTCGGTTGCAAGAAGGATGAGTAACGCTCGGATACTCTCTGGTCTGGGGTCTGCGACAAGGCAGTCGGCGTAGTGACCCTCTCTGTCGGTAAGAACATGCTCATATAATTGCTCATAAAATCGCCCATCTGCTGTCTGCAAGAAGGAGCCCAAGGTGGCGGCCACGGCCGGAGTTTCTCGACACATTCGAAACAGCTGGAGTTTTTGCTGGAAACTTTGTCTTGCGGAGACTTCTCCATAAAGGTGAACCTCTCTCAACATCTCAAAACTCTCCAGTTGCGAGACAAGTGTGTCTCGCAGCCACTTCTCAATCTTGACCGCTGCCCGAGCTTCGAGTTCGTAGCATGCCCGCTCCTGTGCCGCTCCTCCAATGTAAGAAAGAAAATCTCTCACCACCCCCTTTATATGTTCCTTTTCCAATTCATTTAAAGTTCTTTTCTCTAGTGCCTGTACTAACGCCAAGCTGAGTAGTTCTTTTACTGACGAGTCGGCCGTAAACACTCGGCAGGATTCCTTTATCGCATCTATCGATACGTCGCCGCTCACGCGGCGTAGATCAGCTACCACCTCCTCGACACGTGCGAACGCTCGCAATGCCTCCCCCCGCCTACTTTCCAAACTCTTTTGTTTACCAGCGTCATCGTGCGCTACTGCCGCACGGAGAAACTTGGCCCGGAAACGAAGATTCTTTCCGTTTGTGTCGGAAAACCAATTATGGAGGAGCTGGTCAAGAAATCCCTTCGCCTCAAATTGCTGGACTGCCTCTTCTGCCCGAGCAACATCTTGTCGCTCTTTCACTGCAGCGCGGATGGCCGCCTTAAGATCATGGGCAGCCGTATTAATATGTTCGCTCGGTAGTTTTTTCTCCAGGCGGGCATAGGGATTATTAGGCTGCAGCGCACGTGCGATGGGCGTAAGTGCACCTTCCTCCCGCTGACACTCTTCGAGCAAACCTCGAAGGGCTCGGAGCAGATGCCGATCGGTCGGTTTCTCTTCGTAGCCGCGCTCCGCCTCCTTGGCCACTTCTCGTATCCGCCGTGCCCCCACCTCGGCCTTTTCTGCTCTTGCAATCGCTGTCCGCATTTTCTTCTCGGCTGTCGCAAGCTTTTCCTGTACTGAAGCAGGTATTTGGTTCACCGCAACGGCAGCCCGCAGTTGCTCCTGTTGTTCGGCAGCAGAAGATTCCCGTTCGGGAGTCTCCGGGATTGGAGGATTATTATCTTCGATTCGGTCCACGGGCATACTCTCATTTTATAGCAGAGCCAGACAACCACCTAGGGGAAACATTGAGGTGCGGCTCAAGGGAAGCTTCAACCTGCCGCAAGGTTGCACCTTACTTTTGAAGAGTTGCTAAGTCGTCGCCCTTGGCCGCACTGCCGATGCACAGTAAGATTATTCAAACTCCAGACACCGGCATCAATTCTTCTCGAACGCGCTCGAGCAAGTCGGCGTGCTTAGCCTTCAGCTGATTTTCCACTTGTACCCACTTCGTCGGATCCTTGGCCAATCCCCTACTCGCCTTTTCAAGCAGCGCAATGGTGGATGGAGCAAACTCATACCCCGTCTTTTGTTGTAACAAAAAAGCGCGCGCCGCGTGGGTGTAGAAGCCATCCTCAATTGGCGTGTCGTACACAATAGTGCGCTCCCGGATGCCCTGCAGACAACCAGCATCAACAATCTCCTCTTTGCGTATTTCAAAGGCTATCTTGTCCAGGTTAAAGGGCACTAAGGCAAGCAGACCGTAGATGTCCATTTGAAGACCATTGCTTCGAGCGAAAGAGGCTTCCCGGGATTCTCGCAGCGGCCAAATGTCCATATGAAGGCCATTGTACTGGTACACGGATCGATCAAATACATCATTCTTCTGCTCCGCTTTCGGCAAAATTGCGAGATCGTCGCCCATTACGCCATCGATGGTCACATCGAGATCGTTCAGTTTCTGGTCGAGCAAGCAAGCGAGCACGGAGCCTCCTTGCACATAGATACCCGACGCATGCGGAAACGCCCCCTGCAGATACTCGTATGCTTCATTCGTGTTCTTTCGAAGCCAACTTGAGATGTATTCTTTTGATTTCATTGGTTTGCTGTAGACATAAGACGTCCGCGCGAGACGGACGAAACCATCCCAGGCAGACTATCCCACATCCTCGAGTATGCGTACTCTCCCCTCCTTGCGCTCGTCGTCGAGCTCAACCACAATCACATCCAGCTGCCAGTCAGCGTCTTCAAGCTTATAGTTCTCGAGGAAAATAGCAATTACTCGGTAGAGCCGCTTAAGCTTCTGCTCATGGACATTCTCCTCTGCCTCGTATCGGTCACTTGAGACCCGCTCCCCCGCCAAACGCTTGACCGACTTCACCTCCACAAAATGGATGACCCTTCCTTTTCTGGCTACGATGTCGAGCTCTCCGCACTTCCTCAGGTAATTACGAGCGATAATCTGATAGCCCCTTTTCGTGAGCCAGATCGCTGCTAGCTCTTCTCCCAAGTCCCCTGTTTTTCGCTTTTCTGTTTTCATGCGACAAAATGGACTTTTCGGCCATTTCAGACATTTATTAGCCGTATAAGTCGTCTTTTATCAACATCCTCCACAGGTTTATCCACAGTTTTGGTTGATAATGTTGATTACTTCAGGCTTCTCAGACACTCTTTCAGACGTCTTTTTCTATCAACCAAAGGCTTCTTTTGTGCGGGCAGGGAGACGCTTCGCTATCGAACCCTTTGGAAACCCAGGGTTTTCCAACGGGCTGCGCCCGGCCTTCCTCCACAGGAAAACTAGAGTTTTCCTGACCCCTTTCCAGTTCGATTCTCCCTGTCCCTGCAGCTTTCACTTCGTTCAATCTGTGCGGGCAGGGAGAATCGAACTCCCACCTCGACCTTGGCAAGGTCGCGTCCTACCACTAAACCATGCCCGCAAATTAGTAGAGCAATTCTACCGTTTCTCCATCGAAACCACAAGCTATGAATGGAAGTCCTTCTCTAGGTGGTCCACCTTCTCCTCTATCCGATCAAGCTTTTGCTCAAGAGTGTCCATAACGTTAAGCTCCTGGCGGAGCTCGTCTTCCGTCTTGTCTATCGCCTTCTTCTCCCCTCGGATGCCCGAGATGATAATTGTGTCCCCGATGAAGAAAGAGACGAAAACCCCCGTTGCAAGCAAGACTCCTGCGCTCCCGACGATAAGCAGGATGCCACCCCAGAAGCCATCAAGGCCGGGAATACTGTTAGTTACACGCGAAACACCATCCCAAAATACTACGATGGCGACCGCAGTAAGTAAACTGTAGGGCACCGGGTGATGACTCAGTGCCTTACGAACCCTATCCTCTACCCTATCAAAAAAATGAAGTACCGGTTGCATGCTGACTATTTTACCACGAATTTCTAAAAGCACATGGATATTTATTCACATTTGCGTTAGAGTAAACTCTTCGCACCCGTGGTGAAATGGATATCACACCAGCCTTCGAAGCTGTTTTTGGGGGTTCGAATCCCTCCGGGTGCACAGAGCGAGCTGTGCGAGTTTTGTGCGCCCGGAGTCCCCGCACTGCTGCGGGGACGTGGGGGATTCGAAAGGCTTTTCGTTATCGAGCAAAACGAGATCGAAAGGCACCCGCAGCGGTAGCCGAGAATCCCTCCGGGTGCACAAGGCAAGTAAAGCAAAAAGTTTTGCTTTACTGTACACTTGTGCAAGCAGCAGCGTTGTTTTGCAAGCACGCAAAACCGCGAGGCGGGGTCGCAGAAATCTACGAGCGACGGTGATTAGATTATCCGGGACCACAAGATTTAAACGGGCACGTGGCGGAACTGGTATACGCGCACGTCTCAGAAGCGTGTGTCGCAAGACATGGGAGTTCAACTCTCCCCGTGCCCACAAAGAATCCAGATGTTTCTTGTGTAACGTTACTCGCGCTTGTTTCTTATGAAACTTACTATCCCCCGCCAAATTCAGGAGATAACTACCACCATAGAAAATGCTGGCTTTACGGCATACTTGGTAGGCGGCTGTGTACGCGACCTCTTGCTTTCACGTGAACCAAAGGACTGGGATATCACCACTAACGCCCGTCCAGAGGAGATCCAAGCACTTTTCCCTCGTACCTTCTATGAAAACGAGTTTGGAACGGTTGGAGTAGTTATACCAAAGATCAATGTTCCACATGTAACACAGGTAAACTCTTCACGTGAAACACATGACTACGTTCCACATGAACCATCCTGGCCAGCTATTGCTAGCCAAAGGGCGGAGAACAACTCTGTTACACAAGAAACAACGGGTGAGGAGACGGAGGTGGTAGAAGTGACTCCTTACCGTATCGAAGGAAAGTACTCCGACTATCGTCACCCAGATGAAGTAAAATTTAGCGACAAACTTGAAGACGACCTCAAGCGGCGGGATTTCACCATCAATGCCCTGGCTTATAGCGTTTCTAAAGGACATATCATTGATCTTTATAAAGGACAGGATGATATTCTCAAAAGGACGCTTCGCGCCGTAGGAGAGCCGGTAGACCGGTTCCAGGAGGACGCCTTGCGAATGCTCCGAGCCGTCCGTCTCACGGCTGAGCTTGGGTTTAGTATCGAGCTGGAGACCCAGAAAGCCATAGTGGCGAACGCGCACCTGCTCCAAAGGATTGCCGTAGAACGAATCAAGGACGAGTTCTGCAAGATGCTTCTGTGTGACGCAGCGGCTCCAGCCATTCAGATTGCATACCAACTTGGGCTCTTGCACCAATTCCTCCCCGAGCTCGAGGAGGGGATTAACATCGAGCAGCGGGGCGAGCACCTCTACGACGTCTGGGAGCATAATCTTCGTTCGCTCCAGCATGCCGTAAATAGGGGATGGCCCTTTCATGTACGCCTAGCAGCCCTGCTCCATGACGTAGGCAAGCCCAAGACCCGTCTCCGCGATGAGGCGCGCCAAATGTGGACCTTCCACGGCCACGACGTTATCGGGGGAAGGATGACGAAAAACATCCTAGGGCGAATGAAGTTTTCACGTGAAATGATCGACACTGTTACCAAGCTCGTGCGCTATCACCTTTTTTTCTCTGATGTCGACAAGATCACCCTCTCGGCGGTGCGACGTCTCGTACGCAATGTCGGCCCAGAAAACGTTTGGGATCTGATGAAAGTACGGGCTTGCGATCGTATTGGCACGGGCCGCCCCAAAGAGGCGCCCTATCGTCTCCGGAAATACGAGGCCATGATCGAAGAGGCAGTACGAGCGCCCGTGACGGTAGGCATGCTCGCGATCAATGGAGGAAAAATCATGGAACTTGCAGGGGAGCGACCGGGACCCAAAATAGGCCTTACCCTACATGCTTTACTCGAAGAAGTCCTTGACAATCCAAGCCTGAATACGGCTGATTACCTCGGGCAGCGAGCCAAAGAGCTCTTGTTGCTACCCGACGAGGAGCTGAGAAAGCTAGGGGAGCAGGGGCGTGAGAAGAAGGAAGAACTCGATATGGCGGAAGTAGGCGAGATCCGAAAACGTCACCACGTACAGTAAGGGGCCGTATCCACATTGAGCTTTGGCGAAAAACATGTACACTGGGGCCATTATTAACCAACGACACATTGCATGTTAAAGAAAGGAAACGCAACGGTTTGGGTAGTTGTCGTCGTCATTGTGGTGCTCTTGATCATTTGGTGGGCAGCATCGCGAGGCGAAGCAACTCCAGCTCCGGTCGCCGAAGAGCCAGTAACGACGCTCCCCGCACCAGCAGGTGAAGAGCTCCCAGCTCCGGCAGCAGAAGCTCCAGCTCCTGCACCAGCTCAGTAATAACGAGTGCGCGCAGAGTTACAAAAAAACATCCTGATTCGTCAGGATGTTTTTTGTTGTAACGGCGAGCGTACTACCGGCCTTTCGAATGGAACGCTTGGTGCACCTCGCGTAGCTGCTTGTCTGTTATGTGCGTATAGATTTGCGTTGTCGCAATGTTTGCGTGGCCGAGCATGGTCTGCACCGAGCGGAGGTCGGCGCCATTCGAGAGCAGGTCAGTGGCAAAGCTGTGGCGTATGACATGTGGGGTTACCTTCTTCGAGATACCAGCCTTAAGGGCATAGTGCTTCACGACGCGTTCGATCGAGCGGGGAGTGAGTGCCTCTGGGGTAGAGGCGGTCGCCACGCCTTTTCGCGGGATAGCGATGAAGAGAGCCTCACTCGCGTCCCCTCGCTTGTCTACATAGACCTTGATAGCCCTCTTGGCCGCGTCGGTAAGGAATACCACCCGCACTTTGCTACCCTTGCCGCGTATCGAGAATTCGTCGCGCTTGAGGTCGACTTGGTTGATCGTTAGCGAGCAGAGCTCGGAGACGCGCAGTCCTGTCGAAAAGAAGAGTTCGAGAATAGCCTTGTCGCGTAAATTCTTGAGGTCATCGCCCTTTGGTCCGGCGAGCAGTCGCTCGAGCTCATCGGGACGCATGAGGTCTAGGTGCCGCTCACCGGTCTTCGCCAGCTCAATGCGATCAGGAGCCAGTGAAGCAATATCGTGGCGAAGGAGATACTTGAGGAAGGTCCTGAGTGCAATGAGGTGATAGTTCTGCGTATTCTTCTTGAGCCCTTTACGGTTGATAAAGAGGCGGAACTGCCGTACTGCTTCGTCCGTTATGTCGCCCGGCTTCATGATCTTTCCGAATGCGAAAAAGCTCTTCAAATACCGATCATAATTTTCCACGGTCTTTAAACTTCGCCCCTTTTCAATTTCTACATATTCAAGGAACCGTTGCTTCAGGTCTTGGATATCTTTAGCCATAGCACAAGTATATCACGCAGGTGACCAAGCCTGAGACAAAATACGCTTCTTGTCTTTGCTGCAGTCCAGAGGTCGCGCTTTTGCCCGCTTGGACCACATGCGTAGCTTCGGAACTCAAGCACGGATTGGCTTCAGTGAGCGAATTGTCGTAGAATAGCCAGTCGCGGAGGACCCTACACGCGTGAAGCTTGAAAGGAAACGATGCTCTTTGCGAAAGGGGAGAATCAGAAACACTCCCTGGTGGTCGTACAACGTAGTACCGGCCGCCGAGGAGGTCTACACCCATGTCTACAAGAACGGGCACCCTCTGCGGTGGGCGTTCCAGGGCATTCAACTGGTACCGCTCGTGGAAGTACGGGTGAAGGAAGGCACGATCATCCGTCCGGTGATCACGATCACCGATAGCATGATCTTCATCGAAATGCTCACCGAGGTCTCACTTCTTGTTCCACGGGAGGTTGTCGACCTCAGCGTCTCACCAATCCGGCGGGAGATCTTGATACCGTCACGAGGTCTCCCTCTGCCGGACCCGCTCCTCCATCCCACTGGGTGGGAAGAGATTCTTCTCAACCCAAGTATCACATCCGAGGAGTGTGTCCACTACATCGAGGAGGCAGAACGTCTCTATCCCACCTCAGCTTCACGCTGACCAAAGAATGCTCACCCGCCCGGTGAGCATTCACCATTTTGAGTCGGGCATCGTCTACCACATTGTGCCGTAGATAAAGAAACGGGAGCTCGCTCAAGGAGCGGCCTAGGTCTTCTGAGGTCCCACCAAATCCCAGATGAGATCAAACTTTTTCTTCTCACTTGCCGCTATCGCTTCAGATTCGATCATTACGGCTACGAGCTCGTTCTTCGCTCCGGCGATCACCACCTTATTTTCATAGATCAGCATCGACGTGTCGTGTGCGTACCTCTCTGGAATGTAGCGTACCTCGCGCAGCTCCTTTGCGTGGTCGCGCTCTTTGATGTGCTGCTTGATGTTAGGGAAGTACAAGCATTTGATGAAAATATTCTTCTTGAGTCGAGAGGGGATGTAGTAATTGAGGTCCATCTCTTCGGTCATCACTTTATGGATCTCGTTTAAAGAGCCGATCACCCGCAGCGTGATGTTTGGTTTCCGAAGAGAGTCCTCGAGGGCGGACATATATCCCTCCTTGCCTGTGTAGTAGGTAATGCCCGGCACGAACTGCTGCTGATTCGAGAGCTTCGCGAGCTGCGGGATTGCCGCACGCAGATCTTCGAGCTGTCGCTCCTGTTTCGCGAGGATAATCTCCGGCTTGGTGGCCACAAAGCGCAAGCCCGTACTCATCTTGAAACTCCCCATAAGTCCTTTTTCTTCGAGGGACTTGAAAATCAAATAGGCAGAGGTGCGCTTTAGCTTAGCTCGCCGCGCAAGGGCCGACATGGTGGCTTCTCCAAGTGAGAGGGAGGCGAGGTAGAGAGTCACTTCTTTTTTGTTGAGACCGTAACTCGAAAGGACTTGGTTGATGCTCTGCATGTGAAGTGTCGCTTTTTATGTCAACAGTATATAGCAGTAGCTGCTCTCGTCAATGGCTCTACACAAGCACAGAATTGCTATCTACTAAATCTAACTCGATGGTCTGTTAGCCTTTCTGTCTATTCGTTCCTGGCTTCGGTAGGCTGCGCGCATGACTACATTACAAAAATCAGTTTGGGGTGTCCTTATCGTACTCGCTCTCGGTGCAATCTTTATAATGACGGCGCCGAAACAAGGGGACGAAATACAGCTTGGATTCATTGGCCCGCTCTCAGGCGATGCCGCCACCTACGGCGAAACAGAAAAGAATGCAACAGAGCTGGCGCTCAAAGAAATAAATACCGCACGAAAGCAAAAGATCATTATCGTCTATGAAGACGGGAGATGTACGGCAAAGGACGGGCTCACTGCGGCACAAAAGTTGCTTGGCACCGTGAGGCCACAAGTAATCTTGGGTGGCACCTGTAGCGCAGAGACTCTAGCCATCGCACCTGTGACCGAAAGGGCTAAGGTAATCCTCTTCTCCGACTTTTCAAGCAACCCGCAGATTACAAACGCAGGGGACTATGTCTTCCGCAACGCGCCGTCCGACAGCGAGATCGCTCGCACGGATGCGGAGAAGATGCTCACCGATGGCCGCACCCGCATCGCCCTCTTGAGCGAGGAGACTGATTACTCGATTGGTGTACGTGACGTGATGCGCACCATCTTTGCGAAGAGGGGAGTCTCGCCGATGTTTGATGAAACCTATGCGAGCACGCTTGCAACAAACGACTTCCGCACTATTCTTCTCAAAATCAAAGCGGCTGAGCCGGATGCTGTCTACATAAACACTGGCACCTCAGCAAAAACAGCCGGACTCCTCGCGAAGCAAGCGAAAGAAGTCGGCATTACGGCACAGCTCTATAGCAACTTCCAGGTGGGTACAAGTGATGGACTGGCAGCAGGAGGGAAAGCGCTTGAGGGCATTATCTACAGTGATGCCGCTCCGCTCACTGGCAAAGGCAAAGAAGTGCTCGAAAAGTACAAAGCGGCATATGGTAAAGAGCCTGGCTTCGAATATGCGATGACTGCAGCCTATGATCGCATGTACATCATTGCCCAAGCGATTGATGCGGTGGGGTACGATGCGGGCAAAATCAAAGCATACCTCTATCGCATGCCTGATTTTGCAGGAGCAACAGGCACGTACCATTTCGACGGCAACGGCGATGTGGTTGGCATTGGCTTCGTGAATAGAGTGATCAAAAACGGCAAAGGAGAAGTTTTGCGGCCATAAGAACAAAGCCAGAGGGGATACCTCTGGCGGGTGGGGAACAGGCGCTAGGCCGTCCGAAATCAAACCCGGAAGCCTTGCTTCCAAATGCATCAGGAAGCAAGGCTTCTTGTTTTCGGACAGTCTGGTTATGCAGAACGTGTCTCAGACTCGGGCGGCAAGCCGAGAATTTCGAGGATCTTCGCCCAGATTGCCTCGACTTCAGAGATGCCGTCCTTGGTGAGAACGAACTCGCACCCGGCTTCGCGCATGCGCACGGAGAGGGGCTCGACAATCATCGGCACACCCGTCGAGACCACAGCCAAGATCGGACAGCCGAGTCGCGCCTTGATGAGCGGGACGAGTCTGAGCGTGTTCGGCTCCGGATCGTCCCAGCGCGCTCGCAAATTGTAGTCGTGCATCTTCGCGGCCAGAATGACGAGCCTGACCTCACTCGAGTCCTGGATCCGATCGCGCGCTTGCGTCATGTTGAGCGCAGAAATGAAGTCGATCTTGTCTTCGAGCGTCTTCATGACTGCGTTGCCGTGGAACGGCAGATCATCGTCGATGACCAGTACCTTTGGCTTCTGTGTCATTTGCGCTTCCTTCTCATCCTCATGGCAACGAGTATAGTCACCAGCATCAGTACGTGGAAAGCCCAGGGCATCCAGAAGGTCTTTTGCACACTCTCTCCTCTAATACCAGGTGACCGTAATGATGTAGCCGTCCAAGCGAAGCTGCCCACCTGTTCCAACTCGGTGGAATGGGCAAAGATCGATGGAACGGTATCGCCCATACCCAAGACAACCCTTGAACCGAGCGATCGCTCTTGCAATCAAGAGCGGGCTATCCCATGGTGTGAAGCCAGAGTAACGTTCACTCATTGTTGCCTCAGGCAATGGATACTCGCTCGAGAGCAGATACACTCCATTCCCGATGCTTCTGAATTCGTAGACTCCGTCGCGGCATACAACTGCCTCACTCGTGATTGTACTCGGTCGGGCCGGAATGAGCGATCCCTGCGCCGCCACTGGATGCGCCAGCACGAGACACATGAGCGCAGTGATCCACGGAAACATAATCCGCTTTCGATCGGCAAGATCTTGCGCAAGACCAGCGAGTAGGATCTGATCCTCAGCGATCCTCTCGCGTAGAGCCTGCAACCTTTTCCTTGTCTCTCTGCATCGGAAAAGGGTACGTACCTGGATACAGAGACAACCGGTGAGGAGAATGTTGAGGAGCCAAAACAATGCCTCGTCCATAAGCACTTCCTTGTCAAAGGACCGGTGTGGTCCATTGACATCTTGGCGGAACGGCGTAGGCTGTCGAGAAATCACCTTACTTTTGTCAGCATCCCTGACAAAATAAACACATGCAGCAACTAGTGAAACAATTAGAAGCGAGCGGGCTAAGCGAAAAAGAAGCGGCACTCTACGTGGCCACTCTTTCGCTCGGCATCGCTTCTATCGCAGACATTGCCAGACGGGCAGGTATAAAGCGGCCGACTGCGTATCTTGTTATCGAGACGCTCATTCAGAAAAAGTTGCTTGCCCAGATCCCACATGGGAAAAAGATTCACTACAAGGCCGAATCGCCAGAAACACTGCTCGCAGACCTCACAACCAAACGAGAAAATACTGCTCGCGCGATGCCCGATTTGCTCACGCTCTTTCGACAAAGTTCTGTTGTACCAAAAATCCGGTTTTATGAGGGGAAACAGGGACTCTTTCACATGTATGAAGAAATCTTTCGCTCAAATGAAATCTGGGGCATCTTCTCTCCAGAAAAATACGCGCGAGTGATCACCGAAGACGAGCAGCGGCATTTCATGCGACTCCTCGACAGACAAGGAGGCATTATCCACGACCTCTGCGAGGACACACCAGCGACACGAAGGTTTCTCGGGACCCCCTATCGCAAAGGATTGTCCGAAGACCGACTGCTCCCGAAAGGCATGAAAGTGGCAACTGACATCCTTGTCTACAGCCACACCGTCGCCATCGTCTCTCTCGAAACCTTGGTTGGCGTCGTTATCGAAGACAAGGCAATCGCGCAAACGCAAAAGATGTTCATAGAAGAGCTCTGGCACAAGGCGGAAAGGGCTTAGGCTGCCGCACCCTTCCACGAGAGCTCGAAAATCATGCGCATCATGTGGTGGATGGTGTCGTCTTCGATGATGACGCCGATCAACTTGTCGGCCTTCATGTTGAAGATGGAGACCTTGTTCTCGCCATAGACCGTAATCTCTGAGGCGTAGTGGAAGGTTTCGGCCGGCACATAGCGCACGATGGGCATATATTTCTTGGCGATGCCCTTGTAACCAGCGGCGAGGAGGTCTTTGTCACGCTCGCGATCGGGCAAGATGCCGCGCGTCGTGACCCCGATCTTTTCTTTCCGCCGTCGGTAATCTTGGAAAAACTTGGCGGGCATAAAGGCATGCAGCTTGTCCTCGTTTACCCAGCCCACCATTTCATAGGGCTTGGTCTGCAGCACGTGGTCTTCGTACGCCGTGAGCACCCCCTCCACACCAGAGAAGAACTTAACAATTGGTTTCTCGGGGAGAAGAGAGTAGAGACCCTCCACCTCGGGAAGGAGTCTCTTTGTCGTCTCGTACACGTCCTCTGCTTGATCAAGCCGACTCTTGGCATACCGGAGCAGCTTCTGTGGCTTCTCTATTTGGTAGAAAAGCTTCTTGCCCTTTTGAATCTCTGTGATGAGACCCTTCACCGAAAGATCGAGGAGGATCTTATACACGGTACTCCGATTCAAGTGGGTCGCCTCGGCAATGGCCGATGGGTAGCAGCCGCCTTCCGCGAGGAGGGTCGCGTACACGAGAGCAGCTTTGTCGCTGAGTCCGGCCTTGATGAGCTGAGGGACAATAGTCTCGGTAGTCTTCATCACCTCACTATAGGCCATGGGTGTAGTTTTGTCACCATAGACGAACAGATTATCGTTATGCCTTAGATAATTCATATATAGGGCCACTTGCTGTCATATGAACGTCACTGGTAAAGATCCGCGCGCAAAAGACTGCCATACTGACTGATTATTGGTAGCCAAATACCATGAATCAGACAAAAACTATCATTCTTAGCATATGTGGCGTAGCGATAGTATTCGCTCTTGCTTGGGGTCTTATGGGTAGTCCGCGTGCAACCACAGCAGCCACAATAAAGATTGGTGTCATAGCTCCCCTCACGGGTAACATCGCCTTTATGGGCGAGGGAATGAAGCATGCCGCCAGACTCGCGATAGCCGAGCACAAAGGCACTAAGCATAACTATGAACTCCTCGTCGAGGACGACGGGTACGACACCAAGCGAACACTCAGTGCCGCACAGAAGCTTATCGGCGTAGATAATGTGCGAGCACTGGCCTCGCTCACATCGCCAGCGGGGAACGTGGTAAGTCCTCTTGCAGAGAAGCATAAGGTGATCCACTTTGGCATTGCCTCTGACCCGCATGTAGCTGATGGTAGGCATAACTTCATCCACCTCACTCCTCCCTCAGAAGAGGTGCGGGTGTTTGTGCAAGAATTGCAGAAAAGAAAGCTACACCGCGTAGCGCTCGTCTACCAGGTCAATCAGGGCATTACCGTTGAGGTCACCGAGTTCGACAAGCAGATCAAGGGGACACCAATTCAAAAAGTAGCCGATGAGTCGTATCTGGCTGGGGTGACGGATTTCAAAACCATTATTGCCAAGATGGCAGTTGCGCGGCCAGACGTGTATGTCGTCTTGGCATTCAGCCCGGAGCTTGAGATCTTTACCAAGCAATTGCGAGCATTGCATCCAGACACACCTCTCACGTCCATCGAGTCGTTTGAAAACACTCCGGACTTCTCTCTCTTTGAAGGGCACTGGTATGTAAACGCTGCCGACACGACGAAAGAGTTCAGCGCACGATACGAACAAGCGTACGGCGCACACCCTCCCTTCGGAGCAGCAAACACGTACGACATTGTAAGTATGATCATCAAGTCAGCAGAGGAAGTACTGGGAGACAACGTGCCGACGAACGATCAGATCGTCGCCGAGATGATGAAGATCAAGGCGTATCCCGGCGCCGTGGGCGCGCTCACCATGGACAAGAAGGGGATCGTGCGATCACCCGCCGTAGTTCGGGAGATCAGGAACAGTAAGCCAGTAACCATAGGAAACTAGGCCTATTCCGAGAATCTAGTTACTTGGCAAGAGTTGAAACTTGCCATCTTTCACCACCTTAAACACGGTAGATTTCTTCGTCGAGTGATCGCTAGGGTTAATGGTTATCACCCCACTTACTCCAGAATAGTCTTTCGTCGTAGCTAACTTCTCTGCCATACAGTCGGTATCACCAGCGCAAGCTACGTAGCTGCGCACTTGGAGCTGCAGGGCGTCGTAGCCATTGGCCGCCAGCACGTCAGGGAACTCGCCGTAGTGCTCTTGGTAGCGCTTCTCAAACGACACCACCGCTGCGGATCGTTCTTTTGGCTGCGATGAGGAGATTATGAACCCCTCTGCGGCGTCACCAGCAAACTCAAGCACCGTCGGGTCTTCTGATTCGTAGTCACCCATCATCGTTGCGGTAATACCGAGCTCTCGCGCTTGCTTGATGGCGTTACCAAGCGAGCTACCGAAATGGATGATGAGCAACACGTCCGGATCCAGCTTCTTTATCTTTGCTAGCTCGGAGCGGAACTCCGGCGCACTGAGACCCTTTGCCTCCGCAGCCACAACGGCACCACCCAACTGCTCGAACTTCTCCGTAAAGTTACTGCGATAGCTCTCGCCGAAAGAGGTGTCGAGGTGAATGATTGCCGCAGTCTTTGCATGCAACTGCTCTTTCGCATAGACAGCCAAGATCTTTGCATCGTCACGGATGGCAACGTTCGTGGAGAAGAGGTAGGGCTTGCCCAATACTGATTCAGGATTTGCCGCGGTATTAAAGAGGATGACCTTGCGGCTCTGAGTATACGGTGCAATGGCGTCGACACCCGGCAGACAGAACGAACTGCCGATGATCTGCACTTTATCTAGTTCAATAAGCTTTCTGGCGGCATTCAGGGCAGTCTGAGAGTCACACGCATCTTCGTAGACAACTCTCACGTCTCGCACAACACCCTCTGCAATGAGGTCTGCCTTCGCCAACTCCATACCATTACGCATTCGTTCTCCCAAGACAGATATCTGTCCAGTCAGAGGAGCCAGGGCCCCGATCGTTAAGGTATCCGAAGATACAGTCGGCACCATACCACCCTTAAGCATCACCCCTCCGGCACCAAGCACAAGCACGACGATGACTGCTATCAATATTTTAGTAGTTGTCATAAGTAATCAATTAATGGTTACCTTGACAATTTACGGCTTTCAATGCACTTTATCAAAAGATAATCTTACCTTCTAGATAGTTCTACTAGCACACCTTTCTATATATACGTTTATTTGCTATATTTAATTTCATCAATTATGGATTTAGTAGACTCTCTTAAGAAGGCAGGGCTTCGAAAGCCGGAGGTGGTGCTCTATCTCTACCTCCTCGAAAACGGCGCTTCTAGCCCTCCCCAGATGACCAAGGGTACAGGCCTCCTCCGGGCAAACATCTACCACGTGCTACGCTCCCTCGAGGAGAAGCGCCTTGTAGGCAGAAACCTGAGAGGTAAGCGCTATCTCTATGCGGCCAACGACCCTGCTTCGATTGTGTCTAACCTCGAGAGCCGGAAAGAGGCCATTATCCAGGCCTTACCAGATCTCCGGGCACTCTATCGCTCCGAAAAGAACAAGCCGACCATCAAGTTTCACTACGGCCTAGAAGAGGTGAGGCAGATATTCTCCCGACTGGAAAAGGCCGAGGAGATCCTCTTCATCATGCCCACAGACTTTCTCTTTGAAAGATATCCCAAGTTCTTCAAACAGATCCGCGAAGAGATGGCGGCGAGGAAGATCTTTGTCCGCGATATCCTCACCCAAGCCTCCGGCGTCGAGATTTCTCGGAAAACGCGAGACGCCATGCGCGGGTATTACGACTTTCGTCTCTTTGCGCAGAAGTATGAGGACATGCCGATCGGCATCCGCATCTGGAACGATAACGTGGCCCTGGTGACCTTCGACGAGCCCGTCTTCGGCACTGTGCTCACGCAGCCATCACTCGCAAAGACCTTCCGCGTCATGTTCGAAAATATGTGGCAGCACGGCGAACGATTTGCGTCCCCTGGATACCTTTGAAGTAGGACAAGTACAATGAATTGCATTAGCAATTAGTAACTTGTCGAAACATGAAGAAAAAGTACAAGCATTTGTCGTTTGAAGAACGTCGTGCGATTG
>Ga0208246_1000864_pt1 | contig 19953 bp, 22 predicted proteins | sample RifOxyD2_FD_184039 | JGI IMG/M metagenome (GOLD analysis project Ga0208246, IMG submission 184039) | Soil microbial communities from Rifle, Colorado - Rifle Oxygen_injection D2 (SPAdes) | ecosystem: Environmental > Terrestrial > Deep subsurface > Rock core/Sediment | place: Rifle, Colorado... | reverse complement strand
TTTCGAAAAATGAGCCTCTACTCTGAAGGTCTCCTTCTCATTTTTCTCCATCCAAATTGAATTTTCCCTCGATAGGCAACCAAATCAGAGGTGGAAAATTCAACTTCGTTAAATTCCGTTGTTCAACGAAATTTTTTCTTCGGCTGAAATTTAAATCTCTTATTTGCCAATCCCTCACCCAGACGGCGCGCTAAAACGATAGCTTTTTTAATATCATTATACCAATTCTATTTATGGAAGGACAAATAACCCCTCTTGAATGGAAAAAGAATCCCGTTTATATCTCTGGAGGAATCTCTGGGATTTTCCTTATCATTGTAATTTTGCTTTTCTATTTTAAAGTCAATCAAAATTTACAAATTGCTGGAGTTGTTGCTTTAATTGTGGTTGGAGGAATAACTTTTTTATTTTACCAAAGTCAGTGTCCAAAATGTAAGAGGATTTTTAGTTTAAAAAAAAATTCCGATGAAGTAATCAAAGAATGGGAAGAACCAAAACAATATAAAGAAAAGACAATCTATTATTATTCAGATGGATTTACTGAAAAAGATGTAAAATATGGAGCAACAAAAGATTTTACGGCAAGATTTGAAAAACATAAAGATGGATTTAATTGTAAGAGATGTGGGGAAACCCACTATAAAACAAGAGATGTTTTTTTAAACAAAAATGATTGGTTAAGAGTAACTACTCCAAACAAAGTTACAACTTCTACAAAACCGCCAAAAGTAGATATGAGTTTTGGTTTAGAACAATTTGAACCCACATATTACGAGGATAAAAGTGGAAAGAGAATAGCTATTCCTAAAAAAGTAAAAATGGATTTATGGGAAAAATATTTTGGGAGAAAAAAAGCAGAAGGACAATGTTTTGTTTGTTCTAAAAAAATACATATTTCTCAATTTGAAGCAGGGCATGTGGTTCCAGCATCAAAAAATGGCAGTGACAAAATAAATAATTTAAGACCTATTTGTAGGGGTTGTAATGGAAGTATGGGAAATCGGAATTTATATGAATACAAAAAAAGTTATGGTTACTGAAATAACGCGCGCCGTCCCCCGCCCTAAAAAATGGAGATTTAAATTTCTTAACGCCGAAGAAAAAACTCACTCCTTTCAGTCGTGCCACATTGCATTTTCGAGCTGATGCCCTCAGGTCGTTGAACAGCGATCGCGACGTTATACGTAATTGATTTTGGCACCTTGACGAATGTTTTATATATGTCAATCATTTATAAACAAATAATATGAAATTTGAATTAGAGCCATATCATAGAAATCTTACAAAAGATGAACTATTACTAGATTTAAAAAGAGTCGCTTCTCAAATAGGAAGAAATAATCTAACACAAAAGGAGTATCTTGAAGAAGGCAAATATGCTATTGGTACATTCATTAATCATTTTGGAAGTTGGAGAAAGGCCTTATCAGAAGCCGGAATTTCCCGAGCAAGAAATTGGGGAACGACATTAGAAGAATATTTTGAGAATATTGAGGAAGTCTGGGTTAAACTTGGTCGACAACCTAAATATGAAGAGATGCAAATTCCTTTCTCCAAGTTAAGTGGGACGGCCTATTTACATAAATTTGGCAGATGGAGAACAGCACTCGAACAATTTGTTGAATATATCAACAAGGAAGGCAAAGAGATTCCAGACAAAGTAACAGATAAATCAAAAAATAGGGTGATTACAAAGCATGCTACTATTAAAAGAGAAATAAACTGGCGTTTGCGTTTTATTGTTATGAGGAGAGATAATTTCAAATGTAAAATTTGTGGTAGAAGTCCTGCCACAGATTTAAAAATAATTCTTCATGTCGACCATATTGTTCCTTGGTCAAAGGGTGGCGAAACTGTGCCAGAAAATTTGCAAACTCTTTGTTCTAAATGTAATATTGGAAAAAGTAATCTACATAATTAACGGTGCCCAAAATCAACTCACTCCGCTACGCTTCGTGCCACGCTGCGCTCTCCTCCTTCAGTCGTCGGGACGTTTAACAGGAATTCCGATGTTATCTGTAATTCGAGACGCCTCAAAATTTAGAATTAAAATTAGGAAATAATATTTTTTCTCCCACCCAATAGGAGAAGGCACACGAACGAGGGGCTGATTATTTTATATGGTGGCTCCGCCACATTTTGCTCGCAAACATTCGTTTGCTCGATTTTATTATGGGGATTAACAATGTTGTAACTTTAACATAGAATAATTTAAAAGTAGTAACATATAGGAAGATTTAATAACTTTAAAATTATCTTATTCTTATGGCATTAAAACCCTATGATGAGTACTTAGTAGGCAAAAGGATAATGGGACTTGCCCAAGAAGGAAGAGTGGTGTCCTTGCAAAAAGGAGAGAAGGAAAACATTGAAAATCTTTCAAATAAAGAACGTGCACTTCGTTTTAATGGATTTGTGGTAACTGATGAACAAGGAAACATAGTATTTGAAGATAGAAAAAGATATGCGCAGCATTTTTTTCCATTATCGGTAATAGATTATGCCAAAGCTATGTATAATTTTGAGAGGCATAAAAAACCAATTCCAATTCTTTCTGTAGATAGTCATGATGTATTACAGTGTGATTTTAGGTGCCAGGATTGTTTATCTGCTCATGGAACAAATTTTCCTGTAAAACAATTTCCTAGAGACAATTTTAGGATGGATTTAGAAACATATAAACGAATGTTAAAAGAAATTGCAGACTATTCTGAAAAAAAGGGTTTTAAAGGAATAAGATTTGAACAATCTGGAGAAGGAAATCCTGATTATTATAAGCATAGGCAAGAGATTTTAAGGCATGCAAGAGAATTGGGGATGCAAAGTGTATATGTTAGTACTGGAAGTAAAATAGATGAGGGTTTAAGAAAAGCCTTGATTGAAAACTCTTCTTTTATACGAATCAGTTTTCCAGGGATTGGAGAATCATATAAACGTTATTCTGGGCAAAGCGAATTTACATTTACAGATGCATTAAATGGGTTGGGAAGGATTATTAATGAAAGGGATAAGCAAGGGAGAAGGAGAGATTTAATGATAGGTGCAAGAGTGGCATTACGTGCAGAACATAGTGATACTTATTTTAATTTTGCTAATAAGCTAAAAGATTTGGGGATTGATTCCTTGCAGATTGTAAAAATACTTGTACCTGAAGGTAAGAAACCTTCTGATTTCCTATTAATTTCTAAAGATATTTACGATTTGGAAGAAACTGAAACTTTAGATGATTCTAATTTTAATGTGAGTATACCTCATGGATTAGATTCTATGGTTTACTCAAGAGAAATAGAAAATCGAGCAGAATTTCCAACACAATGTTTTAGTGCAAGATTTCAGCCAGTTTTAGCTGGAAGAAGTTTATTTGTATGTACTATCAGCGATGTAATGTACTCTCACAATTTAAGACTTGGCACTTTTGTAAATGAAGAAGGAGAATTAGAAAGATTTTTACATTCTGAAAACATAGATAAAGTTACAACAGGAATTCCTGCTAAATGTAAAAGTTGTTCAAATATTTATGACAACATGCTGTTATTTTCATTGCAAAAGTTATTTAGAACAAATCCTCAAAAATTAAACTTTTATGAGATTATAAAATGAAAGAATATAAATTTAATATAAGTATTACTGAAAAATGCAATTTGCGTTGTCCTCATTGTTACACAAGGAACAAACAGGGTTCTTTAACTATTGGGGAAGTGGATACTATAATTGGAAATTTAGAAGACGGATTAACAAGGGTAAAAATAGAAGGGGGAGAACCTTACTCTGAAAGAGAACTTTTTTATTATACTATCCAACAATTTAGACAGAGATTTCCTGAAGCTGAAATAAGAGCAAATTCAAATGGTGTGGCTTTTTATAAAGATAAAGACGCCATTATAAAAGAAGCAGATAAACTTTATTCGCTAGGGGTTAGAAGATTAAGGATTTCTTTAGATAAATTTCATGAAGATGGCGGGGCTGATCTTGAAAAGGTGGCATCCATACAACCAATCTTAGAAGAAATAAAACCTCCGTTAGATGTAAAATATATGTCTTTGACACAAGCTTTAGCAATAGGTAATGCAGAAGATTTGCCTGAAGAACAAAAAGAAAGAAGAAATTGTATGAATCATCCAGGATGTTTAGATAATCCTTATTTTTTTACAGACATAAAAGGGAATTTATACACTTGTTGTTGGAGGCTAATTCCTCCTATCGGAAATTTACTTCAATTAAGACTGAAGGATTTGTATGAAAATATGACTGAGATGCAGAGGAAATTACTTTCTGGAGATGTAAAATTTTTAGCAACAAATTCCCATTTATTAAAAGTGGCTGAAGATTTAGGAGAATGTATGCTCTGCAAGGAGGTCTTTAGAGATTGCCAAGAAAATGAATAGACAACTTTGTTTTGAAACTCCAGAAGATAAATTAAGAGCATTTCAAAAACCAAGATTGGTGATGTTCTCAGAAGGAAGAGAAGTAGAAAGCTGGGCTAACACTCAACCATTGTATTTTTATCCATTTAGTTGGTTAGATTATTTAGGCAGAAACAGAATTAGAGAGCTATACATTCAGGATATCTCTTTAGGACTCGCTGAAAAAGAGATAGACAATCTAGAAAATGGAAAAGTTCATTTTGAAACTCTGGATAAATATTTAATTAAATTTGCAAAAGAAAGAGGACACAAGGTTTCTCTAATCTGCAATTTTGAAGATATTTCTGCTGAACAACTTGAAGCATTATCTGCTTCAGATTTTGTTAGAATTAGAATTAATAATCCTCCTAATGATTTAAGATTATTATCTGGCTTACCAAGGGATCATATCTTGTCTTGCATTAAATTATATGTTGGAGATGGCTGCGATTATAGAGATATCGCATTGCAAACTCGGGAGATGGGCTTTGATTTTCTTCATATTGTTAAGAGGCTTATAACTAACCAAGAAGATTCAGGAATACCTGAGGACGAAAGAAATAAAATATTAGAATTACATGAATTTGAAAATAATAGATTCAGGGTTATAACTCCTTCTTCATTAGAACAAAGGTTTGCAGAACGATTTATAGTAACTCCTAGACTAGGGAATGTTTCTTCATGTGATTTTTCAAGATATAGACTAGTCTTGAAAGGAAATAGTTATTATCCCTGTTACACTCAACAAATTCTAGCCCGTTCAGGGTTTGCTAAGGAAGGAATAAAGAAAAATCCACAAAATTGTTTAGATTGCGCTTGTATTTATGAGAATGATATGTTGCATGATATAAATGCTAAGATGAGAAGATATAAAAATCCCAGTTTTGCTTTAGAATATATAGAAAATGGAAAATAACAAATTTGGGCTTGGAGTAATAGTATGCATTTTTAATAGAGACTTCTCTAAAATATTTCTTTTAAAAAGAAACAAAGCGAAAAGAGACTTAAATAAAGCTGATTGGGGAAATCCAGGGGGAAGAGTTGAATGGGGAGAAAAATTAGCTGAAGCCTGTGTAAGAGAAGTAAAAGAAGAAAGTGGAATTGATTTAGACCCAAAACAACTAAAACTTTTGAATATTAAAGAAATAACAGAAAATCCCATTGCTCCAACAGTTCATTTTTTACAATTCATCTATGTTGCAAAGATAGATCCTATTGAAAAAATAATTTTAAATGAAGAATCAGAAGAATATGGGTGGTTTAATTTAAAAGAGTTACCGGATAAAACTCTTGATCCAAAAGAGGACTTAATTAAACTAAGTATTGTTGCGAAAAAGAAGTTCTCGGAAGATGAAAACTGAAGATTTAAGAAAAACAGAAAATCCTGACTTTGTTCATTCCCCATTTAGATATCCTGGTAATCAAATTTATGCTCTTGATACGCTTTTATCACTTATTCCAGAACACAGATATTATGCTGAGCCATTTTGCGGGGGAGCTTCAACATTTTTTGGAAAATCAAAAGCAGAAGGCAACTGGCTGAATGATGTAGATCGGGAACTAATAGATACTTATATTACTATAAGAGACCAACCAGAAAAGCTTATTGTTGCTTTAACTGGAGAGGAAATTTCTGAAAAAAGATATAATTATTTTAAAACAGGATTTGCGCCAAGAAATAGTTTTGAGATGGCAGTGAGATGGTTTTATTTAAACAGAACTTCTCGAATAGAAATTATGAGCAGATTTTGGGAGCAGGGTGATAAAATAACCTCAAGACCCACTGATTGGGCTAATAGCATTCTGGAATGTTCTAAGAAGTTGCAAGATGTAAGATTAACATCTGGAGATTTTGAATCTGTCTTAGATAATGTTTCAGAAGGAGCATTTCTATTTATAGCGCCTCCCTACTCCGTACCTCATTCTTCAACTCAGAATCAATTACATAAATATCCCTTTGAAAGAGAATCTCACTTTAGGCTTGCAAATGCATTGAGATTATTAGATGGAAAAGTAAAATTTTTAGTTACATATAATGACCACGAGGAGTTAAGAAGAATGTATTCATGGGGAGAGCATATCGTAATATCTAACTTACCTAACAAATCTCCACAAAAAGAAGAAATTGTAATTGTAAATTATAAACTCTAAAACAGAATAAAATGGTAAAAAATAATTTATTTATGGTTGGTGGTGCTAAGGGTGTTGGTAAAACAAGATTAACATTAGATGTATCTTCTGATTTAGGATTAGCAAGAATAGAAACTGGAAAAGTTGTATTTGATTATGTTTTTCAAGGATTACCTTTAGATGGATTAACAAATTACATCACTGGAGAAATTTTATCTCAGAACCGAAATCTTGTCTTAGATACCCATTACGCTAGGTATTCAGATAAAGAAGAGCCAAATAAACAGTTTAGAAGAGGACTTGAACCTGAAGATTTAGAGAGATTGTTGAAGAAATTTAATATTTTTCCCTGTCTTGTTGAAGTTCCTCTATGTGAGCTTGAACAAAGAAGAAAAAATGATCCAAAAAGGAGAGTAATTAATCCAATTTATATTATGCAAGAAGTTGAATTTAATCGCAAGGGTTACGAACTTTATCTCCAGGAAGTTAATCAAAAACCCTTTGTTCTAATTAATAATATTTATATCAACGCTAGAAATAATTTAATTAAATGGATAACTGAAAATAATGGAGTCCAAAATGGATGAAAAAAGATTTGGGTTAGGTATGGTTCTTTATGTATTTAATCAAGATTTGTCTAAGGTTTTGCTTCTGAGATTAAATGAACATAAAAGAGCTAAGTTTGGGGCAGATTGGGGGAATGTTGGAGGAAAAATAAATATTGGTGAAACTTCTTTGGAGAATTGTATAAGGGAATCTAGGGAAGAGATTGGAGTAAGATTTGAGCCAAGAGATTTAAGATTATTATATGTAAAAGAAATTCCTAATTTCTTTAATAAAATTCATGCAGTACAATTCGTATATGGAACTGCTTTGAACGAACAAACACCTATAGTTTTAGGTAGAGAGCTAGAATCTTATCGATGGTTTGATTTATTTAACTTGCCTAAGAGAACGTTAGATACAAAAGAAGATTTTTATAATGCTCGAAAACTGTTTATGGAAAGAGGAGAATAATAACTAAAGTCAGCCCCCTAAAACGTCTTCTTTTAGAAAAAGAAGCAAAACTTAGATAGTCAGCCCCACGAAAACGAAAACAAGTGCCTTTTCTAATTTAATTGCCCACCCAAAAAATATTATTTCTAAATACAAAAACAATCGGCGTCTCGAACTCAAAATCCTTCGGATTTTGCCCCACTGCGTTCTCGGGCTTTGCCCTCGGGACAGATAACAGGCATTAACAGGAATTTTACTCGGCTCGTAAAATTCCCAAATCCAATTTCAGCTATGTAAATTTCTCCAGCTCTATCTGATTTTCCAGCTCTGAACTGCGGTTCGAGGGAAAATCCTCACGAGGTCGAAATTTTCGAGGAAATCGGACTTCTGTTAATGCCGATGTTATAATCAATTCAAAAAAGACTTTCTAAAACTAGAATGAGCCCCTAAAAATTAATTGATATTGCTAGTGGATTTCCTGATGTAGCTATTAATAATATTCTGAATTTGTTTCTGAGCATCTTTTAAATCCCAAAAATTAACAATAACATGATCAAATAAAATATTATTCTCCACAAATTCATTAAACTCTTCTTTTACCCTTTTAAGTCTTTCATTAAAATCCACACCTTCTCTTTCCTGCAATCTTTTAGGAATCTCCTTAGGATCTGTATGGATGTATATAGCCTTAACATCAGGATACATATACTTGAATTGCTGGATTGCATGTATATCCCTCATAATAATAAAATGAATTTCTTTATTTTCAAATGCTTTTAATAATAAATCTCTCCTGAGGCCATAATAATTTCCGTATTTGTGGTATGCAACATCATAATCCTCTGTCTTGAAATCTTTTACAAATCGTAAATCTGTTGCACCTTCTTTAGATTCAGTCTTTCTTGGATTCCTGGTTGTGTCTTTTTGATGTATTGTAATATTTGAGTTGATTTTATGAAGAATCTCCATCAAAGTAGATTTACCTGCTCCAGAAGTTCCAAACACTACAAATTTTAAATGAATCTTATACATACTTGAAACAGTAACTGAAGGTATTTAAAATATTTTCTATTTTTAGGGGCTCTTACTCCTTTTCTTTTATTGCACTTCGTGCTTGATACAAAAGTCTTTTTTGAACTTTGCGGACGCAATCCGACCCCACGTTGTAGGGTCAGAGAAACTAACAGGAATTTAACGGTTCCGAAACCTTGCAGGTTTCTCCACCCAAATTTATTTTTTGAGGGTCTCGGCTGTGGGTTGCCTCAGCCTCGCCCATCTCTGAAAAATAAACTTCGTTAAATTCCGACGTTATAATCAATTCAAAAGTTGGCTAAAAATAGAAAGGGGGCTTTGCTAAATAACTTTTCTTAGTGCATTATGTAATCCTGTAAAAGTATCGATTTTTTCTACACACTGATAATCCATTGGATCAGCTCCAATTCCTCTCCTAAGTAAAACCTCAGAAATCTTTTCTGGTTCTACTGTTGAATAAAATATTACAGGTGTTTTTCCGGAGCCATTTTGCATTTGTCTTAAATAATCATAGCATCTTATTCCAGCATTGGCAAAACCTTCAGCCCTAACTTCTGCAGGGGGTTCTGGAATTTCTGGAGCAGGATGTGTCCATCTAACTCTCTGCTCCAATACTACTGCAGAAGGCCACTCTCCCCTACTTGCCATATCATCAATGGCTCCTCTAAAATCATGTTCATTATCAACAGCAGTAACTTGACCATGTCTCTCTAATTGAGGTTTTACTAATTCCACCCATGTAAAATCATTTTCTAAATATAATATCTGTTTACCCATAAATTAGAGGGAATAGATTATCCTTTAAAAAACTTACTTTATTCTTTTAATAACGCAAAGCCCCCTTAATTCTGTAAACTAATTGGACTTCGTCCTTGATACGCCAACTTTTGAACTCTGAATTTTTCCCTTCGGCATCGTTGCACTAAAAATCAACCACTCCAAGTATTCGTGGGCAACTAACAGCGATTAAGCGACTTCACTCGGTTGCACCTCGTTCCGTCCAAATTTCGCCCCATCTCTGAAAATCCTCACACCTCTGACTGCGGTCGAGGCTCGGATTTTCGAGGGGTCAAAACTTCGTATATCCCTAACGTTATACGCAATAAAATTTCCATTTCTAAGAACTAAAAACGAGGCAAGAACCCCCACCTCGCCCTTCGGGGCGAGACGACGATGCTACGACAAAGAAAAATATAAAAAATAAAAAGATTTACTTTTTTGGCACACCAATACCCGCCATTGAGATTCCGTTAGAAACATACAAACTAACATCTCTTCCTGTCAGAGATTTTAAATCTCCCATGGATTCTGTTTCTGAAAGAAAATCAACTATGCTATCGACAGATTGGATATTAAACCAATTTGTTGTTCCTAATCTTAAAGCTAATACTAATTTGTTATCTCTTGCTTTTTGAAGATTAAACGGAACTCTAACTTCTTCCTCAGGATTTTTTTTAGCTGCAAAGTATGCCTCCAAAATTTGGTAAGGAATTCTATTACAAGTTGATAAATCTACGACTGGTGTTTCTGGACTTGAGGGTGTTTGATAAACCCTTTCCCCATTTATATCATATCTGTGTTGAATTATTTCCATTTTTGTTTTTACCTCCTTACACTCTTTTGTTGTTTTAATATGAGTTTAAGGTTAATTTATCTAAGAACAACCAGTATTTAAACCTTTCTATTTGTTACTACTATATAATAACATACTAACTATAACGCCCACCCTCCCTAAACGCCCACATAGTAGGGGGTTCTTGCCTCTACTAAAAGATAGCTTCCTTCGGAAGAGGACAATATAATGAAATGGAAATTTTACTTTGGATTTTTCCCTTTGGGAGCATTGCATTAAAATCCAATCCTCGCAAAGCTCGGAGAGTTGAACAGCGATTTAAAGGTTCCAAAGTCTTGCAGACTTTTCCACCCAAATTCAATTTCAGCTCTGAAAAAATTTCCAGCTCTGTTTCACGAGGGAAATTTTTTCGAGGGCTTCGGACTTCTCTTAATCGCGATGTTATACGCAATAGAATTTCAATTTCTACGAGAACCGAGAGCTCCCACCTCATGCTCATTTCATTCGCATGAGAAAACTACGAAAAGAAAAATTCACTTTCTTGGCACATATAATTGTGCTGTTGGATGAAGAACAAACTCTAATGGCTTTTTTGACTTATCAAATTTATTAACAAAATTATATTCTCTTTCGAGTTTTTTGTCAAAAAAATCATCTCTTTCTGTAAATTTCCAAGTTCTATCTTTTCCAGTCTGAACAATATTTACTCCGAAATATGGAACACTTTGTCCTTTTGCAACTTCTTCTGCAAGTTTTACGATTTCATAGACCGTCCCATGTTTATGCTCTCTCAATCTTTGAAAAGCATCTTTACCAGTAATTTTACTAGTAATATTTCCTAATTGTTCCTCAAAAATGTTTATTGGTCCAAGATAAACAGAACTTACTAAATTTAATGAATCAGGTGAAATGTCTTGACTTCCTATTTCTACATTTCTTTCTAAATCATAACCCAGATAATTTTCAGGCATCTTTAATTGTGCTGGTCTGAAAACTCCTGCTTCTTTCAACCACAATATAAATTGTGGACTTGGTGGTTTTTGATTTTCTGCCATGTTGATATTAGAATAAATAGCTAGTTTATAAATCTTTTGTTTTATTGACTACTATTAAATTAATACATAATAGGGTAGGGGGCTCTCGGTTCTACGAAAATATAGTGCCTTCGGCAATTACTAATATTAAGAAATTGAAATTCTACTTCTCCCTCACTACGTTCGGTCGACCACGTTGCACTCTCCTCCCTTTGGTCGTCGGGGTATTTAACATCGGAATTTAACGGAAACCTCGTTGCACTTCGGTTTCCCAAATTTTGTCCCATCTCTGAAAATCCTCGCACCTCTGACTACGGTCGAGGCTCGGATTTTGGAGGAGAAAAAACTTTCCTTATCCGCATATGTTATGTCTAATTGAAAAAAGGCAAATTAGTGGAAGGGGCGTGGCTGAAAAACCGAAAGTTTTATTAAGATGTTCTTACTTATCTTACAAGTAAGGTGATAAAATGATATTAGTAGAAATGCGAAGTGCAACCATAACGAGCAAAGGGCAAATTGTGATTCCGAAAGAGATTAGAGAAATTGAAGGGTTTAAAGAAGGAGAAAAAATTGTTATTCTTGCTTTTGAAGACCACGTAGAATTGAGATCAATGAAAAGGATAAATGAAGAAATGTTTCCAGCTTTAGCAAGTGAAGCAGTTTTGGCAAAAGATTGGCTAAGCAAGGAGGATGAAGAAGCATGGAAGGACTTGTGAAAGGAGATGTGGTTGTTCTTTCTTTTCCATTTACTAATTTAACAGCAACAAAAAAGAGACCTGCTTTAGTTGCTGCGAATTTAGATGATGACGATGCTATCCTTTGTCAAATAACAAGTAAGGGAAGAACAGATATGCATGCCATTCAACTTGAAAAAAATGACTTTGAGAAAGGACAATTAAAAGATACAAGCAATATTCGATCAAACAAAATATTTACCGCGAATAAGGAAGTCATATTATACAAAGTGGGAACTATAAAAGCAAAGAAGATTAAAGAAGTTGAAGAAGCAGTCATAAAAATTTTCAAATCATAGTGCTTTCTGCCCTCACTTCTTATGCTTGATAGAACTTCGTTCTCGAAAGCAATTTGCCATTTTTCAACTTCTCAATTTAATGTTCTTCACTTCGTTCAGAACTTAAATCTCGACACTTCGTGAGACATAACAGCGGATAAAGAGTTCGGCAATACTTCGTGTTGCCTCTTCCAAAATTTTTTCTCATCTCTCAAAATCCTCGCACCTCTGAAAAATGTAGGGTTGCCTCATTTTTCGAGGCTCGGATTTTGGAGGAGAAAAAACTTCGTATATCCCATACGTTAAACTCAATAAATTTGAAGTCCTAAAAATAGAAGAGGGTAATTTCTAAAAAACGAATAGGGGGTCGCCTAGACAAGCATCTCTCCTACACTCAAGATATTTGCTTTCTTACAATATTGTTTTATATCTCGTGCAAGACAAAGAGGATTTCCTTTAGATTGTGTATAATCTCTGGTTTTCTGCCATATCTCTCTAACAGATGTATCTGCAATATTTCCTAAATTAGTATCAACCATAGCTGGACACGCATGGGCATTTCCATTGGTATCAATAGTTATGCCATTATTTAACATAATACATTGACCACTTCTTGTTGGAGCACTAAGTCCTGCTACAAGTGTATCTGTGTACATATTTGCAGTTCTAACTAATTCTATTAGATCTTCTGGAGTGCCCACATATGAATCCCACACACTTCTTGCTCCGCCTTTATTGATGGGATAATTGCAGATGAAAAATGCATCATCTCCACAAAATTCTTTAATCGCTGGAATCTCTCCTTTATTATGCTGATTAATAATCGTTATTACTCCCCATCGTGTCTCAATCAAGCCATTCTCTCTTGTTCTATTCCCTGCTTTGTATGTTTCTCTGACATTTTCAAGATTTCTTATCACTCTATCAAATTCCTTAAATCCTGTTAATTTAAGATACATTTCTGGATTTAATGAGTCAAGACTTGTTATTAAAGTAACTTTTTTGTTAAACAATTCGTCTACTGTATCTCGATTAAGAAAACTGCCATTTGTGTACAAGATTGATATTAATCCAACTGCGTTGGCGTGGTCTATTAACTGCATGGTTAAATCTCTATTAGTTAATGGCTCGCCTTCTCCAGGAATACAAAGAACTCTTGCGCCTAAATCTTTGGCTTGTGAAATAACCTTTAATCTGGTATCTAAATCAATACTATCAGAAGATTTATTATCATCTCTATAACATTTAGAACAGCTATAATTACACCCAAATGGCAAATTCATAACTACATAAGATAATTCGTCTTCTCCTATTTGTCCATCTACTTCAAGCTGATTAGGGTTTCCTACCAGTAATTTTTTTGTTTTTTCCATTTTATTCGTCCTAGGTAACATTACTACTCTTTAGTTAATAATGATAGAATGGAAAACTTTATATAGTTAATTCGTATGATATCATACTAATATGGATAAAGCAGTTTTAACTCAAATTGGATTAACAGATTATGAAGCTGAAGTATACTTAGCTCTGCTGACAAATGGACAAATGTCGGCTTATGAACTAGCAGAAAAAGCAGGATTGTATAGGCAAGTTACATATGATTCTCTCAAGAGATTAATGGAAAAAGGTTTTGTCAGCTCTGTTCAGGAGGGGAAAACAAAATTGTTTAAAGCAATTGATCCAAGATTAATCCTAGAATTTCTTAATGAAAGAACTGAAAACTATAAACAAATTCTCCCCCAACTAACTAAACTAAATGAACAAGCACAACAACCTCTGTCTGTAGAAACCTACAAAGGGAAAAATGTAACTCGTATTGCCTTAAGAGATATAATTAACACCTTAAAAGAAACTGGTGGAACAGTTTTATGTACTGCTGTTGAGGAATCTCTTCCCTTTTCAAAATACAAAACTATTTGTGACCAATATGAAAGAGACATAATCAGGTTCAAAATAAGAGAAAGAGTGATCATTAAGCAGGGGGACAAAGGTATTTTTCAAAGAGGAACATCTACTTATAGAAAAATTTCTAAGAAGTATTTTAATCCTAACCCTGTTCAGATTTACGGAGACAATGTTCAAACAATTGTTTGGGGTAATCCAGATTATTTGATTATTATAAGAAATAGAGAAGTAGCAGATTCATATAGAAAACAATTTGAACTGCTTTGGAAAACGGCGACCCCCTGACTTCTTTAACTTGATGAGCCTTCGGCTTTGATGAATAGAAATTGTTCTCTGATTCTGTTTTTTTATTGCTCACTTTGTTCGCTGGACAGACGGACTTCAAATTTACTCTGCGGACGCAGGTTTTCCGAACTTCGTAACGGAAAACGAGTTTAACAGGAATTCCGATGTTATACGCAATTGAGAACGGGGCTATTCGCGTATTTTCTTCGCCAATTGTGCAAGTTCCTTGTCATCGGCTCTTTTGTAATCATGGGAAGATATGTATCCTTCGTATTTTTCAAAATATTTGTCTACGTTTGATTTGAGTGGTTTCCATTCTTTCAGGTCGCTGGTTCCGTGCATTGGAAATAATTTTGTATGGGCATGGTCAACTCCAAAACCTTCAAAAATCATCCCTGTTCTTCCAACATCTTCTAGTTTGGAGTCTATTAGTTTTGCAACTTTCTTTGATGCGAGAACCAGCTCTCTTAATACATCATCTGACAAATCAAACGCATAACTCGGATAATGTTTTTTGGGTATGACTACTGAAAAGCCCTCGGTGTTTGGGAAAATTGACAAAAACGCCAAGTGCTTTTCATCTTCCCATATTTTATGACAAGGAGCTTCTCCCTTCACAATTTTACAAAAAATACATTCACTCATAATTATAGTAGAAATTAGATTATATATAAACTTGACGTCCCGTTCTCAACTTTCTCGCCTTCGGCTCGAACCACATTGCATTCTCACTTCACTTCGTTCAGAACTTAAATCTCGACACTTCGTGAGACATAACAGCGGATAAAGAGTTCGGCAATACTTCGTGTTGCCTCTTCCAAAATTTTTTGTCATCTCTGAAAATCCTCGCACCTCTGACTGCGGTCGAGGCTCGGATTTTCGAGGGGTCAAAACTTCAGTTAATCGCGACGTTATACGTAATTTTTTTGTCACCTTGTTGCATAACTTTCTCGATGAATTTTTGCTCTCTCATACAAAGCTCGAGCAAAAGAAAACTATGTTTTCCGCCTCTTCGAGAAAGCAGGGGATAAATCCGAAAATCTTAACATTGGCGGTTTCGTTAAATCTTCAAACAAAACAACCGAGAAATGCTTCGCACTATCCCCTAACGTTGATTTAACGGCTCGTTTCACTCGACCAAAATTTTCTGAAATGAATTACTTTTGGGAAGAATCGGGAACAATCTTACTCAATAACGTTCTGTACCATGGACGAGACTCTTCTCGAACAACTGGAATCACTGGTTGAACTTGTGTTTTTATGATGTACATATCTCCATCTACTTTAATTCTGCCATCTTCTGATTTTGCAGTTGAAATTCCATCGCCATGAAATGCACTGAAATAAGCTGGATCAATTTGAACTGTTCTTTGTTCCTTCGCAACCTTACCTTCTATCATCATCTGCTCTAATTTACTTTTCATTCCTAACGTTGCAAAGATGGCTGGAATCATAACATCTTGCCTAACTCCATCAGCGAAATGACTTAGATAATCAACCCAAGCATCATCAAGATACAAATTTCCATTTTGATAAAATCTAGTACATAAAACACCCTGATCAGTTAGTGCTGTTCTATTCCTTCCAATATGTTTACCATCAGATGTTCTTGCATAGATTACATTCTTATTAGAATCCATAACTTGAACAACACTTGCCCAACCATTTATACCTCCGTGGTTTTTGGAAAGACTTAAACATGAACCAAAATACTGTCCCATGTGCAAAGCTTCTAATGGATTAGTGCTTACATAAAAGTCAACATCATCTTCCATTTCTTTAACAGTTCCGTTTATACTTCGCGCAGTTTGAATATGTCCTTTAATCTCTAATTTAAAACCTTTATTTTCATCATTAAATTCATAGCTTCCAATAACCTTTTCAACAGCATCTAATTGTTCTCTTAAACTTCCTTGCTGTAATGCAGTCACTTGTTCTTCTTCAACATTCAATTGACCCACTCTGTCAAAGATTTGCTCAACTTCAGATTGAATCCTCTCTTTAATCCGTTCTAACTCACTTCCATTTGTTCTTAAGTGATATTGTCGATTAATTCCTCTTTCATAAGCATCAACATTTACTCCTTTCTGCTCAAATTTAGCCCTAATGCCCCTATTTTGTTCAAGACATCTTACGGCTTCAAAAGCTTTTTCTGAACCTTCTCGTAAATATATAGACATAATAAACTGTAATGCAGGTCGGATATTTACTCCATTATAGGTACCTGTATTTTTGTAATACGCAACCACAACATTATCAACTAAATCTTCCAATCCTCTTGGAACTTCAACATCCTGCCCAGTAACTGCTGAATAGCATTGTCTTCTTGCTCCTGAAATGGCTTCAATTACTGTATCATAATCCGCTCCTTCGGGTATTGCTTTTACTCTTTCAGAGATTATCTCAGTTGCACCTACATTTTGTAAGAAATTATAGGTTTTATTTAATTCCACAAGAGCATTAACAACATCTCTCTTTCCAAAATCTTTTAATCTTGATGCCAATGAGGAAATTAAATCGGTGGGAGCAGTATTTCTCGATAAGTCATCAATCAAATCTCTGCTCCTTTTCTTTGCTACATAATTCATCGTTGCTTTTAATGTATCTTCATCAAAGAAATCAGCATATTTTGCTCTTACTTGGGGCAATCTCTGAAATGTATTCCCTGTTGCTTGAAAATCTCTTCTAAATTGAGCAAAATCTTTTCCTAAAAAGCCAACATACAATTCTAATGCTTCTTGTGCTTCTGTATCATTAAATCCAAGATTTATATCCCCCTCTTTACGTTGTTCATTGGCAAAATCAATATATTGCCCAACAAAAGCATCAATTTCATCTACTGCTTTGACATAACCCTCAAGATTTGTGGTTTTACTCGATCTGGTCAATCTTCTTGTAAAAATTCCATTATTAACATTATTTGATTTACATTTCACATAAGAATCAGCAGTTCTTTCGACTGCTTTAAGCAAATCTTCGTTAGTTGTATTTTCTGGTAATAGTTTAGCAACTACACCAACCTGCTCCTTTGGCAATTCATTTGCTACCAAAGCAGTTAATCTATCCCCATTTTGAGCATCAACAATATCTCTGATTATTGCTCGTCTTCTTTCAGCAGGCAATCCTTCATACTTTGCTGAAAAATTAGACGCAGAAAATGCAGGTTTGCCTAAAATTCTATAATCATCAACAAAACGACCTAAATCCATTCCTAAATCCTTAATGTATGCACGTACACTGGCACTTGATTGAATTGCAAAGTCTCTGCCTTTAACATAATCTTCACCAAACAACCTATTTGTTGTTCTCATCCACTCAGAAGCAACTTCTCTTCCTAATTGCCTATAGACTTCCTGCAACTCAGAGAAGAACGAGCTATTAGCTGTCCAATTATCAAGATTTCCTTTTAAAGCTGACAGTACAGACGCTTGATAACTACCCATTCCTTGCTGAACTTGCCAAAGAAAAACTCCTAGATCATATTCTTGTGGCTCTCGCAACAAACTAAATGGATCATTATTACATTTTCTTGAAAAGATATCATCATCCCTTTCTCTAAAAGCGAAAATTTCGTTTTTTTGAATTATTTTCTCTTCGAATAAAAGACGTGAATAATCAATTAATTTTGAACTATCATCCCTCACAAAAGAATGTAATGGCAGTAAATCTGATTCTCTTCTCGGAGTTACAGCTGATAATCTTGATAGTAATGGATTCCCTCCAAAACCACCAGTCTGATCTCTAAACAACTGAGAGACTAATGTTGCATATTCGATCTGATCTCTATCAGGAACTTGTTCAAATGTAGTTACAAAATCTTGAGCATGGAGGGGAGCAGTAATGGAAACATCATGAGCTGCTCTGAGCAAAGCTTCTAAAGTTCTTGTATCTCCTCTTTGCTCTATTTCTTCAACTCTTTGCCTAAAGCGAGCAATACCCTGGTCTTGAGCAACCGTATTTTGCGCAGCGACATAAGCTAAACTACGTTTTGCTACTTCTTTTGGATCTTCTTTTTTTGGTTCGTCAAACAGCTTTTGGGTGGAGTATTCATTTTCAATAAAATTATTTTTGTTAAAGTCAGAATACTGAATGATATTTAAATCATTATTTTCAATCTGCTTACTCTTATCCTTCTTTGCTGTTTCCCTTGCTGCCAATTCCACTTCTATTGCCTGCATTGCTCTTTGTTGATATAACAATAAATGGGCAGATTCTAGTTCAGAAAGAGCTTGAGTTTTAAGAGCCTGTAATCTTTGATTTTGAGAACTAGTTGGATCATGAAGAGTCCTTCCTGCCGAGGTCAATATTTCAACGAGTAGGTCTTGATTCATTTTTTCTTAAACTCTCCAAATAGTTTATTGGAAGCAAACTCTAAAAAATGGCTTCTATTTCTAAATATTCCTTCTTTTACTTTATCATCTACCTCTACAATTGTTCCCGATTCTATTGTGATACTTATCTTTTGCTTCATCTTACTGAGTGGGATAATAGGCTACTTTATAAAGTTTTTGGTAATTTTACTACTCATAAGTGGTTTAGACGATCCCGATTCTTCCCAAACTTTAGTCTCGCTTGGCTCGTGTATTGATTAACGTTCATTTCAGAAAACTACGCCGCCAATAGATTTTCGGTGACAAAAAAACTCCGCTCACCATCAAAGGTTCGCTACGTATAACAGGAATTTTACGGTTGCGTTACTCGGGGCATCAAAGCCCCTGCGTTACTCACCCAAATCCCACGCAAAAATTTTCCAGCTCTCAAATTTGTGGGTTGCCTCAAATTTGGGGGGAAAATTTTTGCTTTCGGGACTTCGTAAAATTCCATACATTAGTAGAAATTCGGGGGCTCGCTCTAATTCATTTCAGGAACTATTGGCATCGGGATTGGTGCTTCTAATCCATATTCTTCCGGAGAAACTATCTTAAAATATTTCCTAAAAGTATCGACCAATTTGTCATATCTGATTGCAACAAAATCGGGATTAGGTAAATAGGTAGTTTCTGGAGAACTTACAAAAGCACATTCCTCATGCATAAATAATCTTGAAAATAACGCAACATTTCCATTCGCCTTTTTCTGTACTTCTAATGAAAGCCATCTATCCTCATCTGGATTACTTATTGTCAATGATGGTCCCAATCCTTTAGTTGGAGTGTATGATTGTCTTAATGTTTCTTCATTTTTAGGGATTGGCACAAATAGATAATTATGCCCAACCACATATTTGTCAGCAGGAGTCATTTTGTCCATTTCTTCCCAAGTATGCGCTCTTCCTTCAGGGGGATTTGACACATCATATAAAGTCCAATTGTGGCTTTCAATAATTTCCTTCAAATCTCTACTTTGTGGAAATGTTCCTTTCATTTTTGTCACAACTATAGAGTAATACTAATATTTATAAATCTTTCGGTCGCGAGCCCCCAAACTCTTCGGGAACTTTTGCTTCGCAAAAACCGTTGCACTATCCCTCGGTCTCCGCTTCGCTACGACGCAACTAACAAGAAAAGTTCAATAATTTTTAGTGGCACGAACTGATAGGGGACAATTTTAACGAGAACGAATATAAAACGAAACGACTGGGGG
>Ga0208246_1000859_pt1 | contig 20102 bp, 22 predicted proteins | sample RifOxyD2_FD_184039 | JGI IMG/M metagenome (GOLD analysis project Ga0208246, IMG submission 184039) | Soil microbial communities from Rifle, Colorado - Rifle Oxygen_injection D2 (SPAdes) | ecosystem: Environmental > Terrestrial > Deep subsurface > Rock core/Sediment | place: Rifle, Colorado... | reverse complement strand
GGGTATCCTGTAATTATTCTCTGACGCCTATGTATCCTATCAATCTCTCAACTTTTTTTGTTTTAGAAATACCTACCAATTCCTCAAAAACTTTAGTTATATCTGCTATGCCTATGTCCCTACCACCTAAACCATAAATATAATTATTAACTGGAATCTGAATATTTGATGAATACAAGGCGGACGTTATTTCTGTAAACACCGGTCCGGCATATGCCGAATAAGTATCGGAACGGTCAAGTACTGATATCGCCTTTACTTTCGAAAGCTCTGACGCTATCTCCTTATACGGAAATGGTCTAAAAACCCTTGGTTTTAAAAGACCAGCTTTAATTCCTTTAGCCCTTAATTCATCCACAACAACCTTTGTTGTTCCTGCTGCCGAACCAAGACATACTATTGCAATATCGGCATCATCCAATTTATATTTTTCAAAAAAACCGTATTCGCGCCCGAAACTTTTGTTGAATTCAGCAGCCACATCCATGATTATTTTTTTTGAATTTTTCATTGCTTCGGCTTCCTGCATCTTATGTTCAAAATAATAATCCTGCAAGTCAATAGCTCCTAAAGTATATGGTTTCTTAATATCCAATAAAAACCTTTCCGGTTTATATTCACCGATAAATCTTTTTACGTCCGAATCGGGAATCATATCTATTACTTCCAAACAATGACTAATAATAAATCCATCAGTAGTAACCATAACGGGAAGTTTTGCCCTTTCTGAAATTAAAATTGCTTGTATCATACTATCATATGCTTCCTGAGAATTTTCGGAGAATATTTGTATCCAACCGGAATCGCGTGCTCCCATTGTATCAGAATGATCACCATGAATATTTATCGGTGCAGAAAGTGCACGATTTACCTCGCCAATTACTATTGGGAGCCGTAATCCGGCGGCGATATAAAGCATTTCATACATTAATGCCAAACCCTGTGAAGATGTTGATGTCATAACCCTTGCACCGGCAGCAGATGCTCCTATACAGGCAGACATTGCAGAATGTTCGGATTCAACTGCTACATATTCCGTATCAACAAGCCCGTCAGCCACAAATTGCGAAAAAATCATAACAATTTCTGTTGCAGGAGTAATCGGATATGCAGCAACAACATCCGGATTTATTTGCCGCATTGCTTCAGCCATCGCTTCGTTACCAGTTTTTGCTACTTTCATAAAAATTACCTCATATTTTTACATATATCGCATAGATTAAGAATACAAATTATACAGATGACACGAAGTGTCACCCTGAGTGAAACGAAGGGTCCCATAATATAGACACTTTACCCTTGTTTTAAATCCGCGTAATCGATTTTGAAAATCTGTGTAATCATTTTTACTTTTTTTCTTCTTCCATCGTTATTGCCGTTGCTTTTGGCGGACATTCCCTTGCACATATCCCACAACCTTTGCAATAATCGTAATTAATACCGACTACTTTTCCGTCTTTTACTATAATCGCGGTATCTGGACAATTTATCCAACAGATAAAACATTGAATACATTTTTCAGGATGATAAACCGCTCTTTTATTTCTCCAATCTCCGGTTTTAAATTTCCTAGCTGTTCCTTCTTCCAAAATATCGCCTTCCGGCAATTCCTTCCAACCTAATTTTTTTTCCATGTTTATACCCACTTTTTAATGAAGTGTTCTAATATCGCTGACCCCTACACTAAACCGTAGTCGGGCAAGCAAGGTCAGCAACTACAATGAACTATGAACTAGAAACTACAAACTTTATTTATCCGCTGATTTCGTCATATGCCCGTTTTATTGATTTTATATTGCCGTCAATGATTTCGGGTTTATGCAAGAATTTCTTCTGAAGTTTCTTTGTAGTATCTTCTAATACGCCATTTATATCAAGAAATTTTGTTACTTTTACAAGCGCTCCCATCATCGGTGTATTCGGTATTTCTTTTCCGAAACATTCTTTTGCTATTTTTGATGCGTTAATAGCGAAGACTTTACCGTTAAAATTTAGCTCTTTTTTCATTTCAGCTGCAGTTTTTTCCGTATTCACTATTATTGCACCCGTATCCGCAAGTCCTGCAATTACATCTACAGTTTTAATAAGTGTCGGATCAAGTACAACAACAAAATCCGGATTTGTAATGCCGCAATGAAGCGTTATAGGTTTATCCGACAACCGATTAAAGGCTTGTACCGGAGCACCCATCCTTTCCGGACCATATTCTGGAAAGCCCTGAATATATTTTCCGGTTGCTAATGCTGCTTCGGCAAAAAGAAGTGCAGCTGTTTTAGCGCCTTGGCCACCTCTGCCGTGCCACCTTATTTCAATAATATCTTTCATTAGTCACTCCGATTATAATAAAAACAAAATAGAACCGTGTATTATTCTACTTTTATAGCTTCAACTGGACAATCAACTACAGCTTGTTTTGCACATTCTTCTGCATTTGCAGGAACCGGAGTCGCTTTAACTACCGCTATTGCATCCTGCATCTCAAAAACATCGGGACACGAATCGGCACATAATCCACAACCAGTACATAAATCTTTGTCAACAACTGCTTTCATTTTACAACCTCCTTAATTAATTTTTTAACTTCATTTATGTTTTTAATGAACTCTTCTTTTTTAATAATGTCCGTATTTGGAAGATAATATTTCCCGACTAATTTAATATTAAAAACACTGAAAAATGCTTTGATAATTGCTTTCGCATGACTAAAATCTGGCGTTCCTCCTGCTACCGAAATAAAAAGACCTTTTTTCAACTTAAAATTGAAATCCTTTAAGATATATTTCCTAATCCAATAAACCTGGCACCTGTCAATTATCGCCTTCAGTTTTGCGGGTAACGAAGTAAAATATATCGGGGAAGAAACTACAATTATATCTGAAGATAGTATCCCTTTTTCTATAATCCGCATATCATCATGCCATTTACAAATTCCCGTCTTTTCGCATCCTTTGAAACCGTCGCAAAATGATATTTTTAGATCCCTAACTGCTATTTTACTAATTTTATAACCAACTTTCAAAAACTTATCAAGGAGCGAGTTTAATAATAATTCACTCCTGCTATTAGGTGTTGCACCCGCGGATATTCCGATAACTTTAATTCTTTTATTTCTTTTTTTTTGTCTTTCCTTGCGAGGCATCTATCTCCTGACTTTTTTTCTTTAATGGTTTAACATTTTTTTGTTTAGGTAAAATTTTTTCGATTTCTTTTTCTTCAGGCAAGTTGTTCCCGCGGAACACAATAATTCCTTTTGAATCAACTAATATATTAGTAGGAATCCCGTAAACTTTGAATTTGTTTGAAACCTCTGCATTACTGTCAAATAAAACTTCATATAGAATTTTTTTTGCCTTTGCAAAACTCTCAACTTTTTTATATTTTTCCTGAATATTTATGGATACAATTATTAGCCCTTTGTCATTATATTCTTTATAAAATCTGTTTAATTCAGGTATTTCCTGTACACAGTAAGGACACCAGGTAGCAAAGAAATTAATCAAAACAGGTTTTTTATTTATATATTCCGAAATTTTGAAACTGGTTGTTGAAGATAATTTATTTAATGAAAAGTCTATTGTCTTATTCCCAACATCTATGCCTAAATCAGCGGAATAAAGGCAAGAAAAAAGTAAAAAGTTAAAAGTTAAAATTAAAAAAATATTCTTATATTTCATTTGCGTTTTTTCTTGAAAAAATTTTTAATTATTTTGGTACATTTAGCTTGGAGTAGTCCGCTTTTTACTATTGCAGTGTGATTGAATCTGTTACTATTTACAATATTTACAACACTTCCGCATGCACCTGCTTTTTTGTCGCAAGCACCGTAAAAAACCTTATTTATACGGGCCCAAATTAGTGCACCTGCACACATAGGGCATGGTTCAATTGTAACATACATATCACAATTTGTCAAGCGATAATTACCTGTTTTTCTCTCAGCTTTTCTAATAGCTATAATTTCTGCGTGTGCTGTGGAATCATTTTCTTTTTTTGTAAGGTTGTGAGCGCGAGATATTATTTTATTATTTTTTGTTATTACACATCCGACCGGAACCTCATTTTTTTTTGCTGCTTTTTCCGCTTCCTTTATCGCCTCTTGCATAAAAAAAATATCGTAATTCATCCCACTATCCCCCGACACTTCCGCCACTAATTCTTTCTTGCCCACCAACGGTTCCTTGTCCGCTGAAGATGTGTCAGCAATATGGCGAATAGCCATGATTATTGATGACACGTTTATCGAAGGCGTAAGTGGTGGGGGCGGACAGAAAACCTTCGGCGGGCAGGCACTATCGCACTATCGCACTATATAGGGCTCGAGGGGAGTTGAACCCCTAACCTAACGGTTCGTAGCCGTTCGCTCTATCCAGTTGAGCTACGAGCCCATAATAATCAGAGAATCAGTTATTTGTTCATCATTCATAGCAAATACGGGCTCTTACCCCATAGAATTTCACGAAGCCGTATTAAAGCATACATGACGAGCTATGACTCCATTATAAGTGTAATTAAATTGAGATGCTAAAGAAGATTTTAATACCATGTAGTGCGGGCGATTATACTTAATAACACAGCGATACTTATTGATATTGTTAAGTTAATAGCAGAATAATCCAACTTTAATGCTGTTTTTTTCATAGAAAAACGTTCGCCAATCACCATAGTAACAACAGAAGGTAGAATTACCCAGTACCATTTACCAGGTATTATAAAACATCCTACTATTATCAAACGCTCAAAAATCCCATGATATTTTTCTTGATTCATTATGACGATGTTTGAATAAAATACCTTTTTAATAAAATAAATAAATATTGTCGTAAAGTGTGATGCAATAATAAATATTATTGCGATTATAACCCACTTTTCGGTTTCTCTACCAAACGGATTCTTGGGCGCTAAAACAAATATTAGTAATACATGGACAAATTGGTCCCAAAGAAAAAAACCTAAGTTATCAGGTGAGTTATATTTTGTAATACTGTAAACACGCCATTGATCTTCAATTACATGCGATACGGCAAGAAGAAGTAAAGCTAAGGCGAAGTCCTTTTGCGGAAGATATTGGTAGTTTATCGCAACTGCAAAAAACAGGAATATTAAAACATGGAAAAAAACACCCGAAATATTTTCCCTTTTCCATTTTGCAATTCTATTTGTTTGAAATGTGAAATCGGCTAAAAGATGTGCTAAAAGCAGCCGCCAGAAAAAATACATTATACTTTTCCTTCAACGCTATAAATTTGAACCAGCTTTTCCTTACCCTTTACTTTCGTAGTCCCTAGCGGTTTGGTCAATACAGTGTCTTTTATGACTTGATATGCCGATTCCGATAATATTATATGTGTTCTAAATTCTTTATTCAAACCTTCCAGCCTGGAAGCAAGATTTACATTGTCTCCTATAACCGTATAATCCATCCGTTCAATAGAACCCATGTTGCCTACAACCATATCACCTCTGTTTATGCCTATACCTATGTCCATAATAGGTTTATTTTCAGCACGCCATTTTTCTTGAAGTTTTTTTAGTTCTTCTATCATTTCAATGGCACAATAAACCGCTCTTTGTGTATGGTCATTTTGAGGTATTGGAGCATTCCAAAAAGCCATTACGGCATCACCAATAAACTTATCCAGCGTACCTTCATATTTAAAGACTATTTCTGTCATTTTTGTTAAATATTCGTTTAGAATTGTAACAACACCTTCGGGTGTTAATGCTTCCGAAATTGTTGTAAATCCCCTGATGTCGGAAAAAAGAACCGTCATTTCCTGTCTTTTACCGCCTAACGCAAGTGCATCCGGATTTTTCATAATTTCATTAATAACAAGCGGAGAAAGATATTGTCCGAACGCTTTTTTTAACCATCGCTTTTCTTTCTCTTCCGTTATAAATCGCCAAGATGTAATTGATAAATAAGAAAAGAAAATTAAGAAAGTTACAGGGACATATTCAACCCATACTTTTTTTTCTACAAAATAATACCTGCTGATTAGGAACCAAATTACAAAAACAGTTATTACCAAAAACGTGGATTTCCAAGAAGATAGTTTTGGTAAGAAAAAGGCAAGAATACCACCTATAACAATTATTGTCAAAAATCCGAATAAACCGCTTGAATACGAAATAAAATCAGAATTAATAAACGCATTTACATTATTGGCTATTGTTTCAATTCCCGGCATAACCGGTGAAACCGGTGTTACATGTCTATCGCCCAGCCCGGCTGCTGCATACCCTATAAGAACAATTTTGTCTTTAAGCACTTCGTCATTTATTTTTCCTTCTAATATATCGTAGTAAGATATATATTTGAATGTTTCGAATCCGCCGGCATAATTAATGAGCATTTCCCCGTTATCATCCAAGGGCACGTTGTTAAGAAGCTCTTCTATCGGTTTCTCCATATATGCCGAGGCAATTGAAACAGAAACATGAGGATATAATTTTTTCTGGTATTCTATTATCGGTTTTACTTTCCTAACGACACCGTCTATTTCCGGGAAGACATTCGGAAATCCTATTCCAATAGAATATTTAACTATGCCGCTTATAGGTAACTTTTGCTTTTTAGGAATACCCCTATCTATTTCAAAAAGCAGTTCATTTACACATCTTTTAGATTCTTTTACTGCTTCTTCAAGAGCAGTATCGCTTTGTTCGTTGCTTTTTTCAATAAAAAGAATATCAACACCAATTGTTTTAGCACCCGCCCGAGTTAATTTTTGAATCATTCTTGCTTGGATGCTTCTATCCCAGGGCCACCTACCTAAATGTTCCAGACTATTTTCATCTATAGCAGCAATTACTATTTTATCAGATATTATATTTGCCATACGATTACGAATTCTGTAATCATATGATTTATATTCAAGTGTCTGAAATACACCAAAAAAATTAAGTACTATTACTAGTAAAATCGCAAACACGCCAAGTAAATAAGCTACATTTTTTTGTTTCATATTTTATATCCTCACAAAATACGAATAATACTATCGCTTCTTTACCTTTTGGTCCATTGAAAACTTTTTCTTGCTTTTGCGCGTCCAGGCTTCTTTCTTTCAACCATTCTGTCATCGCGGGTTAAAAAACTCTCTTTTTTCATTATACCTTTTAAATTTCCGTCAATCGTTGACAGAGCTCTTGCAATACCATGCCGAATGGCTTCCGCTTGTGACATTACTCCGCCGCCAGTAACCGATACGCTGATATTATACTGCGACATAATATTCGCCACATTTAGCGGTACTATCGCCTCGGTTTGAAACCTGGGTAAACCAGCAAAATATTTATCCAGCGGCTTTCCATTTACGATTACTTTACCTTGACCTAAAGTAAGTATCACTTTTGCTGCAGATGTTTTTCTTCTTCCTGTAGCTATAATCAAATTGCTTTTATCTTTTGACATTTTTCCTCCAATTGTTTGGCATCTTTTCTAAATACTTTTAATCGTTTAAGCATTGGTTTTCTTAGCCTGTTTTTCGGGAGCATTCCACTTATTGAAAGTTTAATAATTCTTTCGGGATCCCTTTCAATTAACTCTTTATAAATTATATACTTATCGCCACCCGGATAACCTGAATGCCTATATTCAAGCTTATCTTCCAATTTTTTACCGGTAAGCCTTATTTTTTCGGCGTTTGTAACAACTACATAGTCGCCTATATCTTTATTGGGCGCATACTCTACTTTTCCTTTACCCTGAAGAATTCTAACCGCTGCGGTGGATAAACGGCCGAGCGGGACGTCTGTTGCATCAAGCAAAAACCAATTTCTCACATTCATAAATTTACCTTCCTTTTTAAAGACTGATTATACAGATTAGAAACACCAATTACACAGATTAAATCTAAACCTTAAGAAATCTGCGTAAACTCGTCCTGAGAACCATTGAAGGATTGCCTCTAAAATCTGCATAATCAAGACCAGTTGTCATTAGACTTCGCCAAACTCTGGCGAGATGACTTCTTAAACAGTCTAATATTATACCAAAATGATATATTTTGTCAATCTTAAATCAATTTTTAATTAGTTGCAAAAACCTTTTGAAATTAAAACCTCTGCAATCTGGACTGCATTTAATGCCGCACCTTTAAGTAAATTATCAGAAACAATCCACATAACCAATCCATTCTCAGTAGAAATATCCTCCCTTATACGACCAACGTACGTTATTTGCTTGCCATCGGCATCAATCGGCATAGGATATTTTTTTTGCGAAGGGTCATCTATAACAATAATTCCTTCGGCATTTTTTAAAATATCTCTTGCTTCCGCTGCCGTAATTTTCTCTTCCGTCTCAATCCATACTGATTCCGAATGGCCTCTAAAAACCGGAACCCTTACGCAAGTAGAAGAAATTTTTATTGAATAATTGTTAAGTATTTTTTGGGTTTCATTTACCATTTTCATTTCTTCTTTTGTATAAGCATTTTCCATAAAAACATCTATCTGCGGTATAACATTAAATGAAATCTGATGCGGCAATTTAACGGCCGGCGGTATTTTTTCACCTTTTGACCATGCCATTGTTTGATTTTTAAATTCATCCATCGCCTTTCCACCTGCTCCTGAAACTGCCTGATATGTTGAAACTATTATCCTTTTTATTTTAGCAGCATCGTTTATAGGTTTTAAAGCAACGACCATTTGTATAGTTGAACAGTTTGGATTGGCAATTATTTTTTTATTTTTTGAAATATCATTTGGATTTACTTCCGGCACAACTAAAGGAACATCCTTTTCCATTCTAAAACAAGAAGAGTTATCTATTACAAAAATGCCCTGTTCTGCGAATCTTGGCGCCCATTCTCTGGATACGGATGCACCTGCGGAAAACAGTGCAATTCCCAATTGATATTTTGATTTAAAAATTGAATAATCAGTAATTTTATTTATATCTTCCACTAAGATTTCTTTATTTTTGTATTTCATTTTTTGTCCGGCGGTTCTTGCCGATGCAAAAAGACAAAGATTCTCAATAGGAAAATCCCTTGTTTCAAGCATTTTTAACATTTCAATGCCGACTGCTCCGGTTGCGCCAACTACTGCTATATTGTACTTTCTCATTTTCTTTAACTCCTACAACCAACCATTTTTAAGATACCAATTATATGTAATTTTTATACCTTCTTCAAGTGAAATTTTTGGAGAATATCCAAAATCTTTTTTTGCTTTATCAGCAGAAAAAAACCAGCTATTCTGCTTAATTTCTTTCAGTTTATCAAAAGAAACAAGGGCAGGTTTACCTTTAATTAATGCTGAAACCTCAGAAAAAAGAGCCGAAACATAAAAAACAAATTCAGGAATCCTTATCATTCTTGTTTTGGGATTTGCAACATCGGTCAGAACTTCACCCAATTTCCGCCATGAATAAACTGTGTCATCTCCAATAAAATATATTTCTCCGTTAGTTTGTTTTGACTCTGCAGCTGCAATTATGCCGTCACAAATGTCCGATACATAACTTATATTTATTAATTTTTCCTTTTTAGGTAAAAAAAAGAAGCCTTTTTTTACTTGTTCAAAAAAAACAAAAATGTCTTTATCGCGAGGACCATAAATTGCAGGAGGCCTTAAAATAACAATCGGCATCGCGTCCTTGAATTTAAGCACTTCTAATTCGCCGCACAGTTTAGATTTACCATATTCTGAAACAGGATTTGGCTCGGCAGATTCTGTTTTAGGTTTACCATTTGTTGAAGGACCGGCCGCAGCTTGAGACGAAATATAAACAAATTTTTTAATTTGCTTGTTTTTTTCAAAGACCGCTTCAACTAAATTCCTGGTTCCGACTGCATTAGTTTCAACCAATTCTTCTATTTTCTTTGCCCTGACCAAGCCTGCTAAATGAAAAACATAATCAACATCTGATGCAATATTATAAAGACACTCTTTGGATACACAATCACCTCTAATAATTTCACAATCAAGATTATTGAGCCACTTGAGATTATTCGGATTTCGTATAATACATCTTACGGAATATTTCTTTTTTAATAACGCTTCTACAAGATGACTACCCAAAAACCCGGTACCACCGGTTACAAGCACTTTCATAAACTACTCGTTTTCCTTCGTCAAAATATCAAATTGAGCCCAAAACTATAGAAATAATACCGAAAATAATCACCATTAAACTGTAATAAAATTATACTTTTTTTCAGAAAAATCAGAAGGCGAAGTATTTCCTGCCAGCCGATAGGCATTTTTATAAGGTAAGCTTTATTTTTTTAATGTAGTTTTACTTATATATTCATTTATAATTTCGACTAAATCAGCCAGTTCATCGCCTTTTCTTATAAATATTTTTTTACTTGTATCGCCGGTTTGCATAATTTCTCTTAATTGCTTTTTAATTTTGTATACCGGTCCTGCAATTTTATGGGAAATATATATTGATACGACGGCAATAAATAGGGCATATACTATTCCGTTGATTATCAGCCAGAAATGAATCTGTTTTATCTGATCGCCTACAGCGGAAGTTAACAAATTCGGGATAGCAAGGTTTATAGTTAAATACGTATGATATTCCACCAGAAGAAGCATGAATATCAAGACACCGCTAATAATAAAAGCATACTTTAGCTGCAACTTTTTATCAACAAGAATTATCTTCCTTCTGAATTCCGCCATACAGCCCTCCTTTTTAATTTATACTACTTAATGTTTGACTAAAACTTTTTCTTCTTCTCGTAACTTATTATATATAAATTGTTTTAGTACAAACTTACTTATAAAACCAATTTTAGAAAATTGAACACCGTAAAAAAATGAGTTTTTATCTTTAAATTCCCAAACTATATGCCCTATTACTTTAATACTTTTTTGACTCGGTAAATAAAACAAAAACGCACATTCGTCTCCAATTTTCAATTCTACTTCGGTTTCAAAAGCAAGTCCACCTATACTTATATTTTTAATCAATCCTTTATACAAAACTCTTTGAATTGCAGTAATTAAAATATCTACACTCGCAACATAAGATACTCTCGGATGTTTTCTTTGCTCAGCAAACATATAAATATTATAAGAAAAAAATCAAATAAGTCAACAAAAAAGGCAGACACTATCGCCCTATCCCACTATCCCACTATCCCACTATCCCACTATCGCACTATCGCACTATCGCACTATATAGGGTTCGAGGGGAGTTGAACCCCTAACCTAACGGTTCGAAGCCGTTCGCTCTATCCAGTTGAGCTACGAACCCAATAACACCAGCGTATAGAGGTTTGTAGCAGCAAAGCATAAGCAAAGTGTAAGCTTTGCCATATTTTAGCAGAGCTATTGCTCTGCAACTACTATTTTGGAATTATAACGCAGTCTGTTGCTGCAGAAAGATTCATTTACCAACCGCTTATTAACTCACCTCTTGTATCAGTGTGTATACAATTTACAAATACCTTTCCTTTAATAGATATATAGCCCCAATTCCCTAAATCGGTTGAAGTGTCCCCTTCATTAAAATCATCCATATCCGCAGTATCGCGATGTTCTGAAATCCCTAATTTAACAGATGGCATAGAATTGATATATTTTGTTTGTAATGGACCAGTCGGATTTGTAATAGCAGCGGCATTTTGCGGATATTGAAAACCTTCCAGTTCGCTAAAATATAATGTTACAACGCTTCTTAAATTAGCCAGCTCGCCTTTTGTTTTACCTTCCTTGGCTTTTCTTATCATTTGTGCGAACTTAGGAATTGCTACGGCTGCAAGTATACCAATTATTGCAACAACAATCATTAATTCAATTAGGGTAAACCCTGTATAACGGTTTTTGTTTTTATTAGTTTTCACTGAAGATTTTGTTACCTCTTTTTTTAAAATAATTTCACTATTACTATTTGTATTTAACGGGATACTTCCCTTTCTTATAGTAACAATTGTTCTCCCCGGCAACATATTTGGCTGCGGTTCAAATTTCTCCATAATCTCTCCTTTTATTTCTTTAATATCGCTTTTTGTGCTTATTTGTAAAATTAAAAGCCCGCCTTTTTTTAAAAAAGGCAAACATAATTTTTCAATCTTATGTATCTTTGCTACTGCTCTTGCTGTTACTATATCCTGCGTTTCGTTATACTCTGCTTTTTTATTTATTTCTTCCGCAATCCCACAAACTATTTCCGCTTTTATTCCGAGTCTTTTATTTAAATATCTCAAAAACTCTGTTTTTTTTCTTGATGAATCTAAAAGCGTTATAGATTTTTCCGGTAACATAATTTTCAAAGGTATGCCCGGGAATCCTGCTCCAGTGCCAATATCCAAAATATTACAATTTTGTTTAGTAATGGACTTGATTGCTGGTATTATGCTTAAAGAATCCAGAAAATGTTTTGTTATTATTTCTTCATCAGTCGCAGGACCTATAAGATTAAATTTTGTGTTCCATTTTTTTAATTCTTCAAGAAACAACGAAAACTGCCCGATTTGTTCTTGAGTGGTTTCTATTTTAAAAAATTGAATACCTTTTAAAAAAATTTTTAGTAATTCTGGAGTCATTTCAGCTCCAATTTTTCTTCTGCCATTTGTAGATTTTGCCTAACACCTTTATCATCAGGCGAATACTGAATTGCAGACCTAAAATAATCGGCTGCCTTTTTATAATCACCTTTTTCCCAATACACTACTCCTAAATTGTTGTATGCCTGCGACAATTCTGGGTCAATAGCAATCGCTTTCTCAAAGAACTTAATACTTTTATTATATAATTTTTTGTCATTGAATACAAGCCCGATGTTATTATAACCGGCAGAATAATAATTTATGATTTGTCGTGTAAAAAATCTGCTTATGCCCGAAATCCTAGGCTCAATATATAAATCAAATATTGTTTCGGATATTCCGGCATTGCCGTATAAAAGACCTTTTGGTAAAGTATTATATTTTTCCGGAATTTTGGCTATATTATCGGAAAAAAGCGGAAATTTGGTATAGTTATATGCCAAAAGCGTATTTTCTAATTCAACCCCCGATTTTATTTCATACTTAGGCAATATTCCGGGATGCTTTTCCTTTAATTGTTCATAACCCCAAAATGTTTTAAAAAATACGACAAGTTTTACATCTTTTCTATTATTAAGACATTCCTGCTGATATTTTAACGTAAATGTTGTCGTATCGTCCGGATTATATAGTATTGAATTATTTGGCAGTGTTTTTAATAAATCCTTAGAAAAATCATATGCGATAAATTCATATCTTTTATCTATCTTTTTAATATTGAAAATTATCAATAAAATTGTCGCTAAAGTAAATAAAAAAACTGTCATTTTTATACCGATAAATTGGCTTATTTTTAATGATAGATTATACATACCTATCGCAATCCATATGATAAATATTACCAAAGGCATAATAAGATACGGTTCTAATATCGGAAGCGATGTTTTATCTTCCAACGGCAAATTTGAAACAATAAAAAATATAGGACCTGCAAAAAGCCAGAACAAAAAAAGAATTAAAAATCTTTTTGTTTTTATAGTTATATATATTCCAAATATAAGTAGTGGAATAACCCATATATCAAACTGTTGAACTGAAACTTTCAGAAAATTATATGAGTTTTTAATTATTACAGTTATGTCCGTAGTAGGACTTTTCTCGGGATGAAGTCTGATACTTCCATAATCGGCACGGGTTATAACTCTTACAAAATTTCTTAACGATTTAGACGGGTTACCCCAATCGGCAACCGGATTTTGCGCCGACCTAACAGGTAAAAATAGATATGCGGAAAAACCTATAGCAAAAAATATTGTAAGTTGCCTGATTAATCTGTAATTAAAATTCTTTTTAACTTTTAGGATGAAAAGCAACAAACCCGGCAATAACAGTATAAGCGTCTGGTGATTACTTAAACCCAGTCCTAAAATAAATGCAATTAAAATTAAGTTATTTATGAAAAATAAAATGCTTATTACTAAAACTGTAAAAAATGCATTTAATGAATACATTTCCGAAACAATGCTTAAAGACCACATAGAAGAAGTAAAACTAAATATTAAAACACACAGCAAAGAACATATCAAAATCAAATATTTTTCATTTTCATTTATTGATGGAACATATTTTTCATTTGATAAAAACAAATTCTTTAATAGCAGATATAACAATCCGCAAGCCAATGCACCAAAAACAGCGCTCATTAAATTTATGCGGTATGCAATATTGCCGAAAGGAACTAATAATGCAAAAATTTTGCCAAGCAAAACATAAAGAGGATATCCTGACGGATGGGATATCCCGAGTGTAAAGGCGGAGACTATCATATCGCCGCTATCCCGATATGGCGATATTGTCGGATACATTGAAAAAAGATAAACTAAAAATATAAAATTATAAATTAAAAAAAACATAAGATTACCAATAAACCAAAAATAACAAGTTAGGGCGGATTACTCGAAAATATTATTATATCTCAATTTGCTATCTCGGTTTTTACATATTTTCTTTTATCAAGCCAAACCGTTAATATACTAATATCCGCAGGAGTCACTCCCGATATTCTGGATGCCTGCCCTATAGAAATTGGAAAAATTTGCTTTAATTTATGCCTGCTTTCGGTTAAAAGACCCGGAATTCTGTCATAATCAATATTCTCCGGAATTTTTCTATTTTCTATTTTCTTAGACTTTTCAACATCAGAAATCTGCCTTTTAATGTAACCTGCATATTTTGATTCTATCTCTATTTCGTTTTTAAACGCCGCTACTGTCCATGGTGTCAAATCTTCATCAAAATCATATTTTTTCGCCTGGATGCATTCGCGATATTTCGCAAATTTTTGATAAATTTGTTTATCAATCAAACCGTATTTGTATCCATAATCCATTAAACGTAAATCGGCATTATCAGAGCGTAAAAGCAATCTATATTCCGCCCGTGATGTAAACATCCTATACGGGTCAAGCACACCTTTTGTTACCAAATCGTCAATTAAAACACCAATATATGCTTCATTTCTGCCAAGAATGAGCGGTTCTATTTTTTTGATTTTGCTTGTCGCATTTATACTTGCTATCAATCCCTGTCCAGCCGCTTCTTCATAGCCTGATGTGCCGTTTATTTGTCCGGCAAAAAAAAGATTTTCAACAAGTTTTGTTTCAAGTGTCGGTTTTAATTGTGTCGGTTGACAAAAATCATATTCTATCGCATAACCGGGCCTTACCATTTCACATTTTTGAAGACCAAGAATTGTTCTAAGCATCTCGGCCTGAACATCGTACGGTAAGCTTGTTGCAATCCCATTACAATATATTTCTTCCGTATCATATCCTTCGGGTTCAAGAAAAATCTGATGTCTGCCTTTTTCCGGAAATTTTTTTACTTTATCTTCTATTGAAGGACAATATCTTGGACCTATACCCTTTATTTGTCCGGAAAATAACGGTGCTCTATGAAAATTATCCGATATTATTTTATGGGTTTTTTCATTTGTATAAGTAAGCCAGCAGATAAGTTGCTTTTGTACAATTTGCTCGGTAAAATGAGAAAATGGAACAGGCGGAATGTCGCTCATCTGCGGTATACATTCTGAATAATCAATACTCTTTCCGTTTATTCGTGGCGGGGTCCCAGTTTTAAGTCGACTTATTTCAAATCCAAGTTCCCTTAACGAGTCTGAAAGATGCATCGCTGCAAATTCACCAGAACGTCCGGAATCGAAGGTGGTTTCGCCGATATGAATAAGTCCTTTAAGGAATGTGCCGGTAGTTACAATAATTGTTTTCCCAAAAAATTTTATTGATGGTTTGGCCATCACACCGACTGCTTTATTATCGTCCGTTAGAATTTCTGTTACCTCGGCTTGTTTTAAATAAAGGTTGTCCTGTTTTTCAATTGTATGCTTCATAGTGAATTGATAAAGCTTTTTATCGCACTGCGCACGAGGCGATTGTACAGCCGGTCCTTTTGAGCGGTTCAGAATCCTGAATTGAATTCCTGTTTTATCGGTATTTTTTGCCATCTCGCCGCCTAAGGCATCAATTTCCCTGACAATCTGTCCTTTGGCAACACCGCCGATTGCGGTATTACAAGACATTTGGGCAATTGTGTCCGCATTTATAGTGAGCAATAATGTTTTTAAACCGATACGCGCTGATGCCAACGCAGCTTCGCAACCCGCATGCCCGGCACCAATTACAATAACATCGTATTTATCAGGATAAGAATACATATTAGTTAAACGTTTTGTGCTATTAATGTTTTTTATTTTTCTACGACAATCTCGTCTTTTTTTTCAAAATATATTTTTAAACCTTTAACGATTGCATCTGACAGCTTTTTTATATATTCATCATCTTTTAAAAGTTTTTCGTCTTCTTCATTTGAAAGATACCCGAATTCAATTAATATAGAAGGTTTTTCCGCATATCTAAAACCTACAAGTTCCTTTTTGAAAATCCCATCTATGATTACACCTGTTTTTTCTATTTCTCCCATAACTATTTCTGCCAAATCCTTTGAGTCATCTTTATACCATAAAATAGAAACACCTCTGCACTTGCTACTAACAGACCAATTACAATGTATTCTCAAAAATATATCGGCATTTTTTGAGTTTGCAAACTCTGCGCGGTCCTGATTATCAGCATTTTGGCTTTCTGCATGCCGCCAAAAATGTCTTTTATCGCGGGTAAAATATACCATCATATCGTTTTGAATCAACTTATAGCTTAATCTTTCAGCAATATCTAAAACAATATCTATTTCTCTTGTACCCGATTTACTTCTGCATCCATAATTAATTATTCTGCCTTTAGAATTTTTTGCCGCATGCCCGGGATCCAAAACTATTATTTTCCTTGACGGTTTATATACTGAATATAAAAAAACGCAAGAAAAAATAAGATAAATTAAAATGATAATGAATTTACAATTTTTAATACGCATTTATACTCCGGTTCATCATTCAAAACTTTTTCGAGAACTAATTTCTTGAAAAATTTTTCAAGTTTATTGTTTATTACAGCAATTATCAGATTCTGATCCTGGCTTGGGGTCCTGTTAGATTTTAATTCTTTGCTCTCCCCAATCCAGATAATCTTCTTCAATGAATTACTAAAAATACCCGTTTCAAGTTCAAATATATATGAGTAACTCATGCTCTTTTGTGGCTCGCCAAAATTCTCCCTTCCCATAGATATTAGATTCTGAAAAACTATCTCAGTTTCGCATTTTTTAATTATACTTATCAATAAACCGTCTACCTGCAACTCATCCGCAATTTCGGACAATTTTCCCAAAACATTACTATTGTTTAGCTCGGACATTTGTTTAAAATTACTTAAGTCCACTTTCTCATCTCTAATAATATTTTTTATACTTTTAGGTTGGACAATCCTGGAAAATCTTTTTTCTTTGGATAATATCGTATAAAAATGTTCGGATGTAATCTCACTTATTTTTTCCGCGGATTCCCTATCAATAACCAATTTTTCATATTTGTAATTATGATATTTTTTTGGACTATCCACTATAGTAAACGGTGATCTTAGAATCGGCACATATGTCACGGGATTATTAATGGTAGCAAATCCTATTATTACGGGTACTATCCCTATACTTTCTATATTAACTTTTGTTTTATCATGATAAGTAATTTTGCAATATTCTTTTTTACTTTTATTCAAAAAAGAAAACCCGGATAAAATAAAAAGTGAAAATATAATTATAAAATAATTCTTCTTCATTTATATGATACTATAATGCTGCCTGCAATTGAACATGCCCTCCGTCAAAAATCGCAAACTTACCCCAGTCGCGTTTGTCTAAATCCCAACCTGTAATAAATTTTAACATAGTATTTCCCCTGAATTTGTGTTCATAAGCGAATTTTATACGGTTTTCTTTCCTATTATCGCTATCGGTATTTTTACTCCAATCAATATTATTATGCAAATAACCAAATTCAAAAACGGATCCCTTTACTAATTCGTAATTTAATAATGCAAAACCGCCGATATTTTCCTGTTTGAAATCAAAACTATTTGTTATAAGATTCGGATAAAAGATATTATAATCTTGTTTTATAAATGTAACTCCCGAAAATATTTTAACACTTTCCGAAATACCTTTTTCTATATAAGGTCTTATCGTATATTTTATCTCTGATTCCGAATAATTTTCGTTCAACGCGGGTGAAGTCAATACAAAACTTTTCTCAGCTTTCATTTTCTTCATTTTAAAATCTAATCCGATTTTCCAATCAAAATACAAGTTTGAGTTTAAATTTGTATCAATACTGTAGCTTTTATTTTCAGCACCATAATTTTTTGACGAATCATTTAAATCCTCATAATTATATACTGCCTTTGTATTATATTCAAAAAATAAAAAACTTCTTAAAAAATTCCTATTATTTTTAATTTCAAAACGGTATTTCTTGGGTATATTTCTATATAATTTCGAAAATCCCAAATTTACAGAACCATTATGAAAAGCATAATTATTATCAAAATCCGTCAGAATATATGTAATCTTTATACCATTCGCTTCATTAGTTGCATACCTTAAAGCCCAGCCGATATCTATATCATATTTATTAAATTCAGGTGTTCCTAAGAAAGACAAAAAAACATTTTCTACTGGTGAATACTCAAACTCAATTTCATTTAAATTTTCTTGATTTTCAATCGACTCCGTTCGCTTATGAATAAACCTCGCCCAAAATTTATCATTGATAAGTACCGGTCTAATCTTTAATTCCTCGCTGACGAATAAATGTTTAATATTTATGCTCCCTGCGGTAATTCTGAAATAATTTTCGCTAAACAAATATGAAAAATTCTTATCCGGCATGTAATAATGCATAAAAATATCCATCTCATATTCTTTATTTATTAGTTTAGTATCAGGGAAAGAAAAACACCGGTTATACGAAAAAAGCATTAAGAGTAGCAATAATGATAATTTTATACTCGTCATATTAACTTCACCTTACAAGAGCAGACTGTATCATAATTGTTAAAAAGTCCGTCATTCCCGTGCAAACGGGAATCTATCAAGTTATGTTATCGTCAGAAACTGGTTTCGTCCCCATGAAAATAGGGGTGGGTATGCCATAAAGATGAAGCTCCATCCCGACAACAATCGGGATTATAACGTTTACCATATGATTCTAGGAGCGAAATCCTGCCCGAAGAGCATTCCACTAGTGCCTTTATACATGTGGCCTTCTGGCTGCAGGATAAAGCTCCACGGGTTGAAAACCCGTTATATAGTTTACCATATGATTCTAGGAGCGAAATCCTGCCCGAAGAGCATTCCACTAGTGCCTTTATACATGTGGCCTTCTGGCTGCAGGATAAAAAACATTTTTCATTAGACACTATTTAAAATAAATATTTCAAGCCGATAACTATTAAAAAAAAACCGAAAAGTTTTTTTAACAACGCTCCGTCAACAGGTTGGGCAAAAGTACTGCCAATAAAACCACCGATGAAAAATCCAAGAGCAATAAGCCCTGCAATCTTTAAATTAACGTGTCCTGCCCTATAATAAGTAATCGCTGCTAATAATCCTATGGGAAGAATCATTGCTGCAAGCGATGTGCCCTGTGCCTGATGTTGAGAAAAATGGAAAATAAATACTAACGCCGGTATCATAATTGAAGCGCCTCCAATGCCTAAAAAGCCGCTTGCAATGCCGGATACCAATCCAAGAAATAAATACGCAATATTAATCATAATTCTCCTTTTAGTACTCAGGATTAAGAATTAAGTAATTTAATCTGTGCCTGTGTACTAAATTTACTTTCCAACGCAAAAATTGGAAAATATCCTATTTAAAATTTCTTCGGTCGGAATTTCACCTGTTATTTCTCCCAAGGAATTCAAAGCCGCTCTTAAATCCAATGCAATAAATTCTTCCGATATATTATTCTCACAAGATGCCTTCACATTTTTCAATGAATTAATTGTATTTTCTATCAATATTTTGTGCCGCATATTTGTCAAGAAAAAATTACTGGTATTCGTGTCACCTTGAATAAATAAATCATAAATAGCTTTTTTTAGTTCCTCAATTCCTGTGTTTTTCTTTGCCGATACAAATACTGAAGAATCAAAAATCCTTAATGAAGAAATATCTTTT
>Ga0208246_1000857_pt1 | contig 20130 bp, 17 predicted proteins | sample RifOxyD2_FD_184039 | JGI IMG/M metagenome (GOLD analysis project Ga0208246, IMG submission 184039) | Soil microbial communities from Rifle, Colorado - Rifle Oxygen_injection D2 (SPAdes) | ecosystem: Environmental > Terrestrial > Deep subsurface > Rock core/Sediment | place: Rifle, Colorado... | reverse complement strand
ACTTCTACACTATCATCAGCCACAACAAATGATAACGAAGGAATCATTATTGTTAAGACGATAACACCACTAATAACTATTTTAATTCTTTTCATATTTTTTGATTAATTAATAACTATTATTCTTTAACTAAGATTAAAATTATTAAACATTATCGACGCTGGTTAATTATATAACAAAAAACTCACCCTGCAAGGTGAGTTTTTTTGTTTTCTCTTTAAGCGATGGATTAAACCATTAAAGCAACAATTAGAAGGGCAACAATATTTAGGATTTTGATCATTGGGTTGATAGCGGGACCAGCGGTATCTTTGTAAGGATCACCTACAGTATCTCCAGTAACCGCAGCTTTGTGAGCATCGCCACCTTTGCCACCATAATTACCTTTTTCAATGTATTTTTTAGCGTTATCCCAAGCACCACCACCAGAAGTCATTGAGATAGCTACAAAAAGTCCAGTAATAATGGAACCCATAAGGACACCGCCAAGCACTACGAGACCGTTTGTCTTACCAAAAACAAGAGCGACTAAAATTGGAGTTAAAACGGGAATCAAAGCGGGGGCAATCATTTGTTTGATGGCTGCACCGGTCACAATCGAAACCGCTTTGGCATAATCTGGTTTACCGGTACCATCCATAATCCCTTTTATTTCACGGAACTGTCGGCGGACTTCCTCCACCACCTTACCAGCTGTTTTTCCTACCGCTTCCATACACAGAGCACCAAAGTAATAAGGGAGAAGTCCACCAATAAAGAGACCAACAATAACAAAAGGATTACTTAAATCAAAAGAGATAGTTTTTCCAGCTTTAACAATTTCTTCTGTATAAGAAGCAAAAAGGACAAGAGCAGCTAGACCAGCGGAACCGATGGCATAACCTTTGGTGACGGCTTTGGTGGTATTACCAACTGCGTCTAGAGGATCAGTGACATCGCGAATTTCCTTTGGTAATTCCGCCATTTCCGCAATACCACCGGCATTATCGGTGATTGGACCATAAGCATCAATCGCCACAATAATACCGGTCATAGAAAGCATAGACATAGCCGCTACAGCAATACCATAAAGTCCACCAAAATAATAAGTAATTAAAATTCCCAAAACAATAGTGATTAACGGCCATGCGGTTGATTTCATCGAGATAGCTAGACCTTGAATCACATTAGTGCCATGACCGGAGAGGGAAGCCTTGGCAATAGACTGGACTGGAGAATATTTCGTGGAAGTAAAGTACTCGGTAATAACCACTAAAGCGCCAGTGACCAAAAGACCAACGAGAGAACAAATAAAGAGAGCGGAAACAGAATATTTATCTTGACCACTCATCAGCATTTTGGTGATAGGATAAAAAGCAACAGCCGCTAAAATACCAGAGACAATCAATCCTTTATAAAGTGCACCCATTATATTTTGATTTTTACTAAGACGAACAAACCAAGTGCCGATAATGGAAGCAAAAATGGCAATACCACCAATCGCGAGCGGATACAAAATAGCTCCAGAAAAATCTTTAAATAAAAGGGAGCCCAAAAGCATCGTGGCTACAGAAGTAACTGCGTAAGTTTCAAAAAGGTCGGCGGCCATACCAGCACAATCACCCACATTGTCACCCACATTGTCCGCAATTACTCCGGGATTTCGTGGATCATCTTCAGGAATACCCGCTTCAATTTTACCAACCAAATCAGCACCCACATCGGCGGCTTTGGTAAAGATTCCTCCACCTAGTCTGGCAAAAACAGAAATAAGAGAAGCACCAAAACCTAGACCAACAAGAGCTGTGACGCTATCGGTAATAGCATAAAAGACAGTTACTCCAAGTAGAGCCAAGCCAACTACCAAGAGACCAGTGACCGTTCCACCTTTAAAAGCGAGAGAAAGAGCGGGGGCAAGACCTCCTCGAGCGGCTTCGGTAGTTCGCACATTAGCTCGGACAGAAACATTCATACCAATATAACCGGCGAGAGCAGATAGGACGGCACCGACGAGAAAACCAATAGCCATTGTCCAACCAAGCTTTGGTATAAAACCAATTATCAAAAATAGAATTACAGCGATAATACCAATTGTTTTGTATTGTTTATTTAAATAAGCGGAAGCACCTTCCTGAATGGCTTTGGCAATTTCTTGCATGCGAGCATTACCGGGACTTTTCTTTAAAATTATTTTAGCGAGAACTAGACCGTAAATAATAGCGACGAGCGAAGCGATAAGAGCAAACCAAATGTATCCGTTCATATTTAAAGTGGTTAATTAATAAACTTCTAATAATGAGAAATACTATAGCGGATTTTTATAATTAACACAACTTTTGGACTACCCCTATACTCTACTAAAGACAAGAAAGAGGTTAAAACTCCCAAAATATGGCTAACTCGGACAAGGCCTCGCCTTGTCCGAGACTAAGGTTTAACCTTGTTTAAAGTTAACATTGCATAGTTTTTAATTATTATACCTAGTTTTGATGTTTACTTGCATAGATTTATATCTTATGTTAGTATACTTCTATGGATAGAGAATTAATAACAATTAGTGAAGCGGCAAAACTTTTAGATGTTTCTATTGACACTCTTCGAAGATGGGACGAAAAAGGACAGCTAAAATCTGTCCGTTCGGAAGGAGGGCATCGATATTATTCAAAGGAACAAATTGAAAATTATTCCAATGATATTTTTAAATTGGCAAAAAATTGGGTTTCAAATAAAACTGAAATATCAGTTCAATTTTACTGTTCGGATAGTTCCACCTTTCAGGCAAGATTGATCAAAATGAGCAATGAATTATCTTTAACTTCTGATAAAAATCTTAAGAATAATTTTTCTTTGGTTGTGGCGATAGCGGGAGAAATAGGAAATAATTCTTTTGATCATAATTTAGGTAATTGGCCGGATGAACCGGGAGTATTTTTTGGCTTTGATTTAAGTAAAAGACAAATTATTTTAGCTGATCGTGGGCAAGGAGTATTGCAAACTCTTAAACAAGTTAAGCCAGAATTAGTTGATGACAGCAGTGCTTTGATTGTGGCTTTTACGGAAATTATCTCTGGACGAGCACCAGAAGAAAGGGGGAACGGACTGAAATTCGTTAGAAAAGTGGTGGAAAGAAATGATATGAAACTTTTTTTCAAAAGTGGTAATGCTGAACTCAAAGTTTCTAAGGAAAGTCCTTTATCAATTATCAAATCTGATATTTCGATCAGAGGGTGTTTGGTTTTAATAAGATTTTAACTTAATCAAAGTATATGAAAATTGAATTGAAAAAGTTTGGTACTATGCTTATTTCTCGTCAGTCTGGACGGGAAGCCTTTTCCGCTTTTTTGCCATCTTTTAAAGATGTATCGGTAAATGAAATGATAGAGATAGATTTTACTGGTGTTGTCACTTTTTCCCCGTCATGGGGTGATGAGTTCCTATCTAAATTATTAGAAAAATTTGGTGATAGATTAATCTTATTAAAGTCAAATAATCCATCAGTTTTGGCGACTTTGGAAATTTTGGAACAAGCTAATGGAAAAAAGTTTAAGGTTTAACCTTGGACGGAAGTTTCTTCAGAAGTAAGAGAATCAGGGGAAATTGGGGCCACTGTGGAATGAATATCTATTTTCCAGCCGGTGAGCTTGGCGGCGAGGCGGACATTTTGGCCACCTTTACCAATGGCAAGGGACTGTTGATCAGGGGACACTTCTACCACGGCCTTCTTTTCTGTTTCATCAATTTCCACATTTAATATTTTGGCAGGAGAAAGGGCATCCTCCAAAAATCTCTTTGGATCAGCTGACCATTCAATAATATCTATTTTTTCTCCACCTAATTCACTCATCACAGTAGCCACACGCACTCCGCGTTGACCAACAAGTGAACCAACGGGATCAATATGATCATCTTTGGATTCCACCGCTACTTTAGAACGAGAACCAGCTTCACGGGCGATAGCTTTCATAGTGACTGTGCCACTGGCGATTTCTGGGGCTTCGATTTTAAATAATTCTTCCAAGAATTTAGGATGAGAGCGGGAGAGTTTTAAGAAAATACCTTTAGGAGTTTCTTCTACCCGATACAAATAAGCACGAACTCGCTCGCCTTGCTGATATTTTTCACCGGGAATTTGCTCTTCATAAGGTAAAATGGCGGTGGCGCGTCCCATATCAATAAAAATATTGCCTCGTTCCATTCTTTGAACGGAACCAGTGACAATCTCACCTTCTTTTTTACCATATTCACCAAGGACGGAGACCTTTTCTGCTTCACGGAGCTTTTGAATGATGACTTGTTTAGCTGTTTGAGCGGCAATACGACTAAAATCTTCTTTGGCTTCTAAAGGGAAAATAATTTCTTCACCCACGGACACTCCCTTTTTTATTTTTTTAGCATCTTCCAGTAAAATATGATGTTCGGGATTAAAATAAACTAATTCACCATCCATTTCTTCTACATCACTAGCTTTATTGGCTGTTTTATGGTTGAAACCATCTTTTTTGTATTTTTCTACTTCACCCTCTTCTCGCATAATAACTTGGTCTTTTTCTACTACGGTTTTGACCTGTTCAAACTCTGTTTGACCAGTGTTTATATCAAATTTAGCACGGACAATTTGCCCTCTTTTTCCATATTCCTTTTTATAAGCTGTGGCTAAAGATAAACCAATTGCCTCTAGCATCTTTTCTTTTGGGACGCCCCTTTCTTGTTCTAATTGTTCTAAAACGGCGTTTAATACTTTTAGGTCTACCATAAATTTTGTTTGTTATTTTGTAAAAAATAAGTCCGCTTTTGGGCGAACTACATCACTTGATAAGTATAGCAAATCTAATTTGCTTGTCAAGTTAGCTGGTGGTATAATTTATAGGACAGTAAATTTATTTTATTCGCTATTTATTATTAATTAATTTATTAAAAAATGAAAAAACTTCTCTCTTCTCTCTTAGTTCTAACTTTTGTTTTTCTTGGCGCTCTAGTTTCTTTTAATACTGTTTTTGCTCAAAGTACTGAAGTTGTAAGTAAACTAGAACCAACAGATTGTTTTTCTCCGGGTCTGTATAAATTCCAAAGTGTGCAAGTCAGTGTTGGACCAGAAAAGGGAAGTTATAATGCCGGCGAAACAATAAATTTTGTTGGTAACATAATTAATCAAAATAATTATCCAGTGGTAGACGGAAATGTTTTTGTAAGAATTGGCAAACAAAATCCTTATTATATTCATGATGGACACAATGCGGTGGATGAAATAATGGCGGTATCTAATGTTTCTGTGGACGCTTCTTCTTCCTTACCAGTTATTTTTTCTTGGACAGTGCCTAAAGATCTAGGTGTTGGTGATTATCGTGCTGATTATTTTTTCTCTGTTGGTAAGAAGTTTAACCTAGGTGGATTGCCTTTTACCAATGAAATTATTGTTGGTTTTTCCAATTTCAAAATAAATAATATTAAAGAAACAGAATTTGTTTTAGACAGAACGACAACAAAAGTTAACGGAATTAAGTATAATCATATTGGTCAATGGCCAGCACCAAAGGAAGGAGAAAAAATTGAAATTGTTCAACCAGTTAAAAACTTTACTGATAAAGAAATAAAAGTAAGTGTTAATTATGATTTGTATTATTGGGATAGTTTGGATCCGGCCGATAAATTAGATAGTAAAGTGGAAATGGTGACAGTGCCAGCTAAATCTTCTAAAAATCTTACTTATACTATTTCTAAATCAGAAAAGTCGGTTTACTATTTGAGAATAAAAGCTACTGTTGGCGATGCTTCGTCAATGGTAAATATTAGAACCACTTCTAATATTGAAAAAGCGAGAATAAATTATCCAGCGATTACCGCTTTTCCTTTGACTAAGGGGGATAGTGCCAATTTATTTTCTTGCTTTCACACTGTTTATGGGGTGGCCAGTAGCAGTAAATTAGTTTTATCATTAACAGATAAAAATGGTAATAGCGTGGCTAAAGGTGAGTATACTGGATCATTTGGTTCAAATATGAATGGAGCGGTGGCGAATTTTACGGCTGGTAAAGATTATACTTTCTTAAATTTGAAAGCCGAACTTTTTGACAATGGGAAACTAACTGATAGTTATCAGATTGATTATGATTGTTCTTCCTTAAAATCAGCCAAGTGTGAATTATTGACCGGAAATACAGTGAATAAAACAGTTATTTTCTGGGCAATAATTTTGATTTTAATTTCTTTACTTGGTTTATCTCTTACCACTAGATTTATAAAACAATCTACTTGGCGTAAGATTTTTATTATTTTGTTTATTTTGTTAACAGTTTTTTCTCTTGTTGTCTTAGCTTGGGTGATTTTTATTGGAGTAAATAAAGTGGGAGCGGAAACAGTTTCCGCGGACGGAAAGACCAAGAGTGAAACGCGATCAGGGCGGACGGTTATTTATCGTTTAGCTAGTGGTGACTGGGACCCAGTAATGGGGGATAATATTTCATTGACTTACTCAGCTACATTGGTTGGCCCAACAACCTTAACTGTTGGCGAGAGTCTGAATGTTACCTCATCTTCTACTTGTGAGTTTGTCTATGACGGTGGTGGATATGATTCTCCTTTTTGTGGAATTAGCCTGGATTTTTCTACCAATAACTATACTGGATCTTTAATATTTGATCGTGGTCCAATAACGGAATCTCTTATCTCATCCGATTCAGCAGTGATGACCTGTGGTGGTAGTTCTTGTACAGCTATTGGTCCGGGGGTAGCTACTATTACTAAAAATTTTGGACAAACTGATATCTTTTTGACGAAAATTAATTCTCCTGGGGCTCAAGCAGTATGGGGGCCTGGGTTGACTACCGTGTATCCCGTATCAACTGATGGGGGTGCGACCTCAGATCCATCAAAAACTCCATTAAAATTAGCTGGCTATTCTCCTACTTGGAATATTACCGTCAATCCTATTAATGGAATTTGTGGTCAAACTTCCAATGCTTGTGTTTCTGGTACTTTTGAGGATGTTTCTGATGCTCCCGGTTATTCACAATGGAATTGTAAAGGTGAAACAGGAGGAACTGATACTGCTTGTTGGGTAGCACTTCCTTTAAGCCTTTCTTGTGAGGTCTATGAAAAGACGAATACTGGCTTTATTTTTCCTGATAATTTAATTGCTCCAACAAAAGTTACTTGGATAGCAAAAGCTTTTGGTGGTGCTAACTACGGATATAAATATTCTTGGGATTTTTATAATTCTTCCAATCCAAAAGGTTCATGGGATATTGTTAATAGTGATATTGTTTCTAATGATAGAGTTTATAATATTCCTCAAAAAGAATATGCTTTTTTGAAGGTCAAAGATGCTTCTAATGCTACGGTAAGTATAGATTGCCCAGAAATTACGATAACTTCAGATATTGTTACTCCTCTTTCCCCTCCTACCACAGAGCCTATTATATCTCCACCAGGTTCTCCTACTCAGTCTACTACTTATACTTGTGATATTATTTCACCAGCGACAGATGGTAAATTAAATGTAAATACAAATACTTTATGGACAGCAACTATAACTCCGCCTTGTCCAGACTGTACTTATGCTTGGAGAGTAAAAGATTATAATAATTCAGATCCTGAATTTATTTCTGCAACAAAAGATTGGGATAATATTTTTACCACTCTTGGTTTAAAGACGGTAGAGGTCCAAATCTTGATTCCTACTGGAGGTCAAGGTCCTAATCAGTCTTGTAGTCCTACACCTTCGAAAGATGTAACTATAGTACAAAGTGGAGCGGGAGTGATTGAGATATAGTCAATCAGAAACATTTGCGGTATAATTATGGCAAATGATCATTCAAGAAAATCAGCTTAAAGAATTTTTGCTAGATTCTGGTTTGATTACGGAAATGGATTATGATGAGGCTTTGGCGGAATCTTTAAAAAGCAAAAATAAATTAACCGCCGGACACATACTTGTGAATTCTGGTAAAATTAGTGAAAATGATTTTCGCCGAGCAGAGGCTTATGTTTTAGGTATTCCTTTTGTTAGTTTGAAAGATCAAAAAATTGATCCGGCGGTGCTTGCTCTTATCCCCGAACCGGTGGCGAGAAAAAACAATGCTATTGCTTTCAGACGAATTGGGGATTCATTGGAAGTAGCAATGCTTAATACCAAAGACTTGTCTTCTATTGAGTTTATAAAAAAGAAAGTTGGCTTAAAAATTCTGCCTCGTTTGACTGATAGTGATTCGCTCAAGAGCGCTCTATTACAATATCAAAAAAGTTTACATGCAGAATTTGGTGACATTATTCAGAAAGATGCTAATGCTCTTAAAAATCTGATTGAAGGTCGGGGTGGAAATAATCTAAATGAAGATTTAAAAAAATTAGCGGAAGATTTGCCGGTGGTGAGAATTTTGGATACCTTACTCAAACATGCGATCTTGCAAAATGCTTCGGATATTCATATCGAAGTTTTGGAAAATGAACTTTTAATTCGTTATCGGATTGATGGATTACTCCACGATGCTATGGTTTTACCAAAAGGTATTGCACAAAGTATTATTGCTAGAATAAAAGTATTAGCCAATTTAAAATTAGATGAAAAAAGATTACCGCAAGATGGGCGGTTTAAGGTGGAGGTAAATGAAGAGGGAGTTTCTTTTCGTGTGTCTATCTTGCCTACTTATTTTGGTGAGAAAGCAGTGATGAGATTGTTGCGGGAAAATGTTTCCGGTTTTACTTTAGAGTCAATGGGTTTTCATGGCGAAGCTTTAGAGGTTTTACATGAGGCTATCAAACAAACCACCGGATTAATTTTAACTACTGGCCCAACTGGTTCTGGTAAAACTACCACTCTCTATACTCTACTTGATATTTTAAATACATCCGATGTTAATATTTCTACCATTGAAGACCCAGTGGAATATCAGATGGATAGAATAAATCAAACACAAGTCAAGCCAGAAATTGGTTTTTCGTTTGCTAACGGTCTTCGCTCTTTGGTTCGTCAGGATCCAGATATAATAATGGTGGGTGAAATTCGGGATAATGAAACAGCCTCTTTGGCCATTAATGCGGCTTTAACTGGTCATTTGGTGCTTTCCACTTTACATACTAATTCCGCCGCGGGAGCGATGCCTCGATTGATTGATATGAAAATTGAGCCATTTTTAATTGTTTCCACCGCCAAAGTGATTATTGCCCAAAGACTGATTCGTCGTTTGAGTGGAGAAAAAGAAAAATATTTTTTGTCCAAATCGGAAATTGCTTCTTTGACTAAAATTGTTGATTTGGAGAGGATTTTAGGATTTTTGAAAAAAGAAAAAGTTATTGGTGAAAAAGAAACAATAGAAACTATACCATTTTATAAACCCAAAGAATCAGCGGAAACTAAGGACGGTTATAGTGGGCGAGTTTGTATTTGTGAAGTGCTTAAAATGACCCCGACCATTAAAGAATTAGTGGTTCAGGGTAAGTCAGATGGTGTTATAAATGAGCAAGCCAAAAAGGAAGGAATGCTAAGTATGATTGAAGACGGTATTTTTAAAGCGGTACAGGGGGTGACCACTATTGAAGAAGTGTTAAGGGTAATTTCCGAATAATGAAATTTAAATTCAAAGCCATAAAAAATAATGGAGAGCGATATGAGGGGATTTTGGAATCTCCAAGCAAATTTGATTTGTATAATGAGCTTAAAGCCGAAGGTAATATCTTGGTTTCGGCGGAAGAACTTAGTCAGCTAAAATTTCAGAAATGGTTTCTGAATCTTTTTAGTTTTTTGGGTGGGGTGTCAATGGCACAAAAAATAACTTTTGCTAAAAACTTGAGCGCTATGACCAAAGCCGGCTTGTCTTTGAGCCGGGCTCTATCTGTTATTGAAAAACAAACAAAAAATCTTCGTTTCAAAACCGTGGTGGAGGGAATTAATTTGGAAATAAAAAAAGGTAAAACTCTAAGTGAAGCTTTGAAAAATTATCCCAATATTTTTTCTAATCTTTTTGTTTTTATGGCTAAAGCGGGAGAGGAAAGTGGTGGTCTGTCAGATTCTTTAGCTAATGTTGCTTTACAGATGGATAAAACTTATCGCCTACAGAAGAAAGTTAAAGGGGCAATGATTTATCCGGCGGTGATTATTTTTGTGATGATTGTCGTCGGTGTTCTGATGTTTATCTTTGTGGTACCGGGCATAACGGCCACTTTTAAAGAATTAAATACGGAATTACCATTAACCACTAAAACCATTATTTTTATTAGTGATTTTTTGACGGGTTATTGGTTTTTAGCTGTGCCACTTATTTTGCTGATGGTGATTGGGCTGTATCTTTTATTAAAAACGGCTGGGGGAAAAAGAACTCGTGACTTCTTGATTATGAAAATGCCCTTGATTGAGAATTTAATTAAAGAAGCTAATGCCGCTCGTTTAGCCAGAACTCTCTCTTCTCTTTTAATGGCGGGAGTTCCGGTGGCTCAATCTTTGGATATTACTAAGGGGATTATTAATAATTATTATTATCGGCAAGTTTTGGACGAAGCTCTGAAGATTGTAGAGAAAGGAGAAAATATTTCTAGTGTTTTTCTAAAAAATCCAGATTTGTACCCAACTTTTGTGGGAGAAATGATGAGTGTGGGGGAGGAAACAGGAAATATGGCGGCGATGCTTTTGGAAGTGGCAATTTTTTATGAGACGGATGTGGAAGAAAGAACAAAAGATTTATCCACTATTATTGAACCAGTTTTGATGGTTATAATTGGTGTTGCGGTAGGTTTCTTTGCCCTCTCAATGATTGCTCCAATTTATTCCGTGATGGATAATATTTAATATAGGCTAACTCAGCAATAATAAGAAAGCGACCGCTTTCTTATTATTGCTGAGTTATTTTATTTAATCTCTTCCCATGAGAGGGTAACATATTGATCAGAGGTGAGAGGGAAACTTGGGGGCGGGGCGTAAAGGAGATTGGCATCATAATTTAAATTACGAATCTGATAACCAGTGCCATCGGTAAAAGCAAAACCATAACGCAAATAAGTGGCAATCATTCCATACAAAGTGAGAGTTTGTCTTTTGTAATAGGTAGCGGAGCAGTCGTGACTATAGAAAAATCTCCCCACTCGTCCTTTTTGTGCAATTAAAGCGGCATCAATTCGTAAATCATCTTCGCTTTGAAGTCCGACATTTATATTATTTTGAGCAATCAGACCAATGACATCAGATCCATCATAATGAGTATAAAGTAAATCTTCATTAATTGTGATATTTTTTCTAGTGGAAATATCATCTGGTAAGACGGCCGCAATGATTGTTAGACGACTACCATCTATCTGCCCATCTATCCAAACATTATCTTCCAAAAAAATAATTCCATTAGTTGGTATTGGGTAATTTACGGCGGAATCTTCTGTGTCAATACTCCAAGCAGTATTAGAACAATCAGAAATAAGTTTTTTTATTTTTCTTAAATCAAAAGTATTGTCAGTTTTTAGAGTAAGATGATAACCTTTTTTACTTGAACCAGAATTTCCTCTCCAAAAACCATTAGCTTGAGCTGTAATTTTCATTTGGGCCAAGTCTGCAGTAATGCCGGAGAAATCTACTGGTGGTAAGGGAAATTGTCTTCCGGCCTGAAAAATGTCCGGTCTTTCTGGTAGAGCTGTCATTGGCACAGGATCTCTAGGACTGATAGTGGTGTAAACGGCATATTCGTTTGTACTGTCATCTGGATCAATATAAGTTTCTTGATTACTGGAGACAATATTGTGAGCTAAACCATCAAAACGAATACCACCATTGGAATGAATTGGCCCAAAGATTTCTGTTCCTGTCCCAAAGCGCATATTGGCATCAGCCACCACAGCGTATTTGGCCATTGAGGGTTTAGCCAATTTAACTTTTATTTTTCGAGAAATACTTGGATCAGTATTTATTTTTCCTGTGGATTGAATAGTGACTAAAGTAGAACCAAGACTAGGTGGAGTGATGTCCAAAGTGAAAGTTCCAATAATATTTTCATCTTTATCTTTGAAATTATGAACATAAGAACCAGCTTGACCGGTACCATCTTGAAAATCTGTTGGGGCATGAGCAAGGTGCCAGCGATAATAATCAATTCCCGCTTCGGCAATTTGCAGAGCTTGTTCTTTATTAGAATTTTTTTCTGAAGCCTTAATGTTTATTACGGCCCAGCTGATTAAAGCCCCCAAAAGATAAACAGCAATAGAAGCAAAAACAATTACTTGAATCAGAATATAGCCTTTGTTTTTTGTCTTAGATAAAATCATTTTTTATAAATTATCTTTTAGGTTTCGGAGAGAGACTTGCGTGGTTACCGTTATTACTCCGGGAGCTTGGTTTGAATCTTTATCAATTATGATATTTATTTTAACTAGACGGACGGAGGGTATATTTACAGGTATTTCCAGTGGGGAGCTGGTACCGTCATAATTTTTATCAAAATAATAGAAAATAGGAGAAGAACCATTGGCTAAATTATTAATTAAATTGGTGATTTCTTCACTGGCCGGATTATAAGTCAGAGGAATTCCCGAGGGTTTGATTATTCCTTTTTTAAGATTCGTGCTGTCTTGAAAATAACGAACTTGTTCTTTTAAATTGTCATTATCAATATCCACATAAAAAGTAATGGAAGAAGTGGCGGCTAAAGCAATGGCGTATGAACCGTTATTAGATGGGGCCATTGACCGTAATTCGGCACTTACCGTTTTAAGAGTATTGCGAGCATCAGTTTGAGCATCTAAATTTTCCGAAGAAATTTTGTTCAGAGAAAAAATATCTATTTGAAAATTTATTATAGCTATGCCAATCAGAGTAATAATAAAGATAGCTACCAATATTTCCACCAAGGTAAATCCGCCCCTGAAACAGGTTCGGGCAGGCCCCATTTTTCTGTTAATATTTTTTTTCATTTTAAGGATTGAGGATTATTTCTTTTTCTTGCCAAACTGAACCCAAGTTCAGTGTTTCGGTGTAATTTTGGTAGCCAGATTTGGAAACGGTCAAATTATAATTTTCGGGAATTAAATTGGTAAATAAAGCTTGTCCTTCTGGTCGACAAATGGCTAAACCGGGTCCCGTAACTTCGTTAACACTTATTGTACTTGAGGCTGTTTGGGTTAGTTCAACATTAGCTCCAGATATAGGTAGTCCAGCATTGTCTTTTACGGTCAGCAGTAAACTATCAGAATTTTTGGGAGCTAAAATTAATTTAAAATCTAGAGAAGAGCTGGCATTGAGAATTATGACAGTGGAAGTGGCTATTCCCAATTTTGCATAAGTTAGATTTTCCGAAGTTAGGGTATAGGTCCCCCAATCTAAATCTTCAATTATTTTTTGACCACTATTATCCGTGGTACTGGAAGCATTGTATTTTAAAATGTCTGGTTCTGTCCCAATCAGTTTCGTGCCTTGAAGAGTAAAATTAATTTCTGGTAGGGGATTACAATTTTCGTCTTGACTGAAAATGGTAAAATCGCTGACATAATTGAGAAAGAAACTTATTTGGGTTAATTGTCTAACAACTACAGTAGCATTTGGATCAATGGGATTAGGATTTTCTGGTTCGCCCATTTTGTATGTTTTCTCGATAGAATAACCGGGTTTAGAAACAGTAATATAGTAAGAGTTTACGGCGGGCGGAGCGTCAACTATTTGTAATAGCCCATCTTTGTTTGTGGTATCATCTATTTGGAGTGATGGAAAAACATCATTATTAGTAATATGAATATTGGCGTCTGGTAAAGGTTGAGCATTGATGTCAAAAACTCGAACGAATAATGAACCATTAGTGGATTCACTTTCTAGATCTCTTGGTCCAATATTGGTGGTAAAAAAAGCTGGAGGAAAGTTTTTGCAATTATCACAAGAGATTTCTAATTCGGCAACTTTGTAATCAGCTGGTGAGAGGTCATTGTTTGTACTACTACTCACACTGCCGTCGAAAGGATCATCCAAACTGCGAATGAAAGTTTTAACGGTAAAATTTTTGCCATCACGAACGAGATTTTGGGTTGAGGGAATTTTACCGTTGGGAACACCGTTTATTGTCCCAACATTGCTATAAGATAAATTTCTAATGATTTCAAATTGTTCATTGGCCAAGGCGGTGATTGTGATTTTAGCTTGAGAGTTGCTAATAGCATTTAGAACAGTGGCATAAGTTTGGTAGACACTCACCGCAATTATCATAAAGACTGCCGTGCCAATCAAGATTTCTATCAGAGTAAAACCGGTCTCGTTTTTTTCTTTATTTTGCTTTTTATTTCTAGTCATATTTTCTGCTGTATATTTTAGCATATTTAATGGTATAATTCTTTTATGAAAACTAAAAAGGTATTAGTGATTGCTAATTGGAAGATGAATCCGGAGACAGTGGAAAAGGCCAAAGAGCTTTTTCGAGACACAAAAGCCGTGGCCAAGAATCTAAAAAATACCAAAATTGTGGTTTGTCCACCTTTTGTTTATTTGTCAGATTTGGAAAAAATAAATGTTGTAACTAGTTTGTCAGCTATAATTTTGGGGGCACAGGATGCTTTTTGGGAGAAAAACGGTTCTTTTACTGGTGAAATAAGTTCAGAAATGTTAAAAGGCGAGCATTATGTGATTTTAGGTCACTCCGAGAGGCGAGCTTTGGGAGAAAATGATGAAATGATTTCTAAAAAAGTGATTTCTGTTATTAGAGCTGGTCTAACGGCCATTTTGTGCGTGGGAGAAAAAGAAAGAGATATACATGGAGAATATTTACATTTTTTGCGGGGGCAAATAATAAATTCTTTAGGTAAATTACCAAAAAGATTTTTGAATAAATTAATTATTGCTTATGAACCAGTTTGGGCAATTGGTCAGACGGAAGAAAGAGCAATGAAACCATCAGATATTTTAGAAACTTCTTTATTTATTAAAAAAGTGTTGGCGGAAATTTATGATAGAAAGTTGGCGGTTACTACCCCTATTCTTTATGGTGGTTCAGTGGAATATAAAAATGCTAAAGAAATTATTTTACAGGGTGGAGTACAAGGGCTATTGATCGGTCATGAAAGTCTAAATGCTAAAAAATTTGGTGAGTTATTAAGAAATGTTGATCAATCTTAAAAACTAGATTCACCATGGTGAATCTTTTAATTGGTGATATAATAGAGTTATGAAAAAATATTTTAAATATAAAGGAGTCACAGTTAATGCTTTTGGTTTACCAGTATTGTTTAAAGACAAAAAAGTTATAAAACATGGAGAGTCTAAACGGAAATATTTTCAGTATAGACAATTTAATTTTAATTTTTCTCTTACCGCACCAAAGAATTTAATTGTGATGTATGACCTTCTTTCTGATAGAAGTGAAAGAGATTGGTTTAGACGCCAATTAAAAGGTTTTGATTATATTATGATTCAAAAAAGTGTCTGGGTCGGACCATCACCGTTACCCCAAGATTTTCTTAATTATTTAAAGTCTATCGGCCTTTTAAAGAAATTAAAAATTTTAAAATTAGCTAAACCTTATTCAAAGTTGGAGAAGAATTAAAATGTAACTATTTTTTCTAAACAAATAATAAGGAGATTCACCATAGTGAATCTTTAGGGGTAGTTTTTATTCATTCTTAATTTTTCCAACCACCCATTAAGTGTAAATGTAAATGGTCAATAATTTGTCCGCCTTCTCGGCCGATATTGAATATTGTTTTGTATCCTTTGAGTCCGGCTTTTTGGGCATCATCGCGGGCGGCAAAAAATAAATCAGCAATGATCGCTCGGTCTTTTTCTTCTAAGTGGGCCACGGATTGAATATGTTCTTTAGGGATTATCAAATGATGAAATGGAGCGGAGGGTTTTATGTCCTGTAAAATAATAAGTTTTTTATTCTCAAAAAGAATTTCTGCGGGAATTTCTTTAGCCACGATTTTACAAAAAAGACAGTTGGCATTTTTCATTAGTATATTTTAGCACCTTTTATTCTCAGATTCAAAATTCCTTAGACTAACTCTCTCCACTTAACGGCAGACCTAATCGTTCCGAGAGTTGTCTGAGGAATTTTTCTTTGAACCCTTCTCCTCCCTCCCATTAGTTAAGGGGAGGGTTGGGGTGGGGTTGTGTTATAATCACCTAATGGATAGATACCCAGTACTTTTGAGAACACTATTGGAAAAAAGGGGAATTAAAACAACTGAAGAGGTCGAGGATTTTTTAAATCCTAGTTATGAACGGGACTTACATGATCCTTTTCTTTTGCCCGACATGGAGAAAGCGGTGGAACGGATCTTGCAGGCGATTGAGAAAAAAGAAAAAATAGTAATTTACAGTGATTATGATGCGGACGGTATTCCGGGGGGAGTGATTTTACATGATTTTTTTGAAAAAATTGCCCATTCTAATTTTACTAATTATATTCCGCATCGGCACTTAGAAGGTTTTGGCTTGAATGAGGAGGCGATTGAAGAATTTAAAAAAGAAAAGGTCAATTTAATAATTACGGTGGATTGCGGAATTGCGGATGTGGTAGAAGCTGAAATACTTAAAAAACATAAGATTGATTTGATTATTACGGATCATCACGAACCTAGTAAAATTTTACCAGAAGCATTGGCAGTGATTGATGCTAAAAGAGAGGATTCTAAGTATCCTAATAAAGATTTATGTGGGGCGGGGGTGGCTTTTAAGCTTGTTCAAGCAATTATAGTAAAGATAAAATCCCAGAAAAATCTTTCTCATTTAACGCAGACTAATTATTCGAAAGACATTTCTGGGATTTTATCTTTGGAGATGAAAGACGGTTGGGAAAAGTGGTTGCTTGATATGGTGGGTGTTGCCACTTTATCGGATATGGTGCCATTGACCGGTGAAAATCGGGCATTGGCCTATTATGGTTTGAAAGTTTTGCGGAAGTCACCGCGTCCGGGTTTGTTAAAATTATTTTCTTTATTGAAAATTGAACAAAAAAATCTGACGGAAGATGATATCGGTTTTTCTATTTCTCCACGGATTAATGCCGCCTCGCGGATGGGTGATCCGGAGGATGCTTTTAAATTATTTATTGTACAAGATGAAGGAGAGGCAGACATTTGTGCTCGGCATTTAGACCATATTAATAATGAAAGAAAGGGGGTAGTGGCGGGAATGGTTAAGGAAGTTAGAAAGATAATGAAAAAAAGATATGATGATGGTTTAAATCATCAAGTGGTAGTAATTGGTAATCCAGAGTGGAAACCCTCACTTTTGGGTTTAGTAGCCAATTCTTTGGTGGATGATCATAACCGTCCAGTTTTTCTTTGGGGACGGGATGGGGAAAATGTTTTAAAGGGTTCGTGTCGGGGGGATGGCTGTGTTAGTGTGCTTGATTTGATGTCAAAAGTGGAAGTTGGAATTTTTGCAGAATTTGGTGGACACAATATGTCTGGTGGTTTTTCGGTAGTGGCGGAAAAAGTCCATTTGTTGGAAGAAAAATTACAAATTGCTTATGAAAATATGGCTAAGTCAGACAAGGACAGTCCTTGTCCGGCGGAGGCGGATGTGCAAATTTCTTTAGATGAGGTAAATTTAGAAAATTATAGATTAGTAGAAAAGTTAGCTCCGTTTGGAATTGGTAATCCAAAACCACTTTTTCTTTTTGAAAAAATTATAGTTGAAAATGTAAAAATGTTTGGTAAGGAGATGAATCATTTGGAGCTGGTTTTTCAAAATTCTCATAATAAAAAAGTAAAAGCTATTGGTTTTTTCCTAAAAACTGATAGCTTTGGTATGGAATTAAAGGCGGGAGATAAAATAAATCTACTGGCTAATATGGAAAAGTCCACCTTTCGTGGTTTTACCGAATTACGGCTCCGAATTGTGGATTTGGAAATTGTGGTATAATGGAGGTCTTCGTAGATTAAAAAATTAATGGAAATTCTATCTGACAAAAGTAAAATTGAATTAGATTTTAATAAAACTACTAAAACTATATCCACAGATATTATTTTAGGAGATTGTTTAAAAATACTCAAACAAATACCAGATAATCAAATTGATCTCATAATTACTTCTCCCCCTTATAGTGATCAGAGAAGTTCAACTTATGGTGGAATTAAAGCTGAAAAATATGTGGAATGGTTTTTGCCAATAACAAAGGAACTTTTAAGAGTTCTTAAACCGACGGGTACTTTTATACTAAATATTAAAGAAAAAGTGAGTAATGGTGAAAGGCATACTTATATTCTTGAACTTATTTTGGAAATGAGGAAGCAGGGTTGGTTATGGACGGAAGAATTTATTTGGCATAAAAAAAATTGTTACCCAGGAAAATGGCCGAATCGTTTTCGTGACGCATGGGAAAGACTTTTACAATTTAATAAAGAAAGAAATTTTAATATGTATCAAGACAATGTTATGGTTCCCGTTGGAGATTGGGCGAAGACAAGATTAAAAAACTTAAGTGAAACGGATAAAATAAGAGACACTTCAAAAGTTGGTAGTGGTTTTGGAAAAAATATATCTAATTGGATTGGAAGAGAGATGTCTTATCCAAATAATGTGTTACATTTAGCGACGGAGAGTAGTAACAAAAAACACAGTGCTACTTTCCCTAAAGAATTACCAAGATGGTTTATTAAATTATTTACAAAACCATGTGATGTTGTTTTAGATCCTTTTCTTGGATCAGGAACCACAAGTATTGTAGCAAAAGAAATGTCTAGGAATAGTATTGGCATTGAGATTTTAAAAGAGTATTATGATTTAGCAAAAGAAAATATTAAAAATGTAATTAATCAACAATCTTTATTATAAATATGAAAAATCAAACATATAAAGAAATTAACAATTATATATCGGAAAAAGTAATGAAACCTTTTTATGAAATTCGATTGAAAAAACTGACTGCTCTTAGTTTGAACTCAATTTTAAAAAGGAAAAATCCTTATTTGTTTAAAGCTAAAAATATTGAAACTAGTGGAGATTTTATAAAGTATATTCTTGATTCTTTTTTATCTTCACAAGAAGAAACAATTTTTGGCAATCTTTTAGAGGCGCTTGCTATTTTTGTTTGTGAGAAGGTTTATAAAGGTCATAAAGCTGAAGAAGGGGTGTTAAAAAGTATTGATTTAGAGTTTATTAGAGACGGTAAATATCATATTGTGGGTATTAAGTCTGGTCCTAATTGGGGGAATAAAGATCAAATCGATAGATTAAGGTCTAATTTTAAAACAGCAAAAAAGATTTTACAGAAAAAAGGGGTTGACCATATTGTTGCTGTAAATGGTTGTATTTACGGAAAGGAAAATCATCCATTCAAAGAAAGCTTAGGTTTTAAGCAAGGTTATTATAAGGTGTGTGGGCAAGAGTTTTGGGAACTTATTTCTGGTGATAACGAACTTTATAAAAAGATAATTTTACCCTTAGACAAGGAAGCAAAAAAGAGGGGCAAGAATTTTAAAGAAATATATTCTTCAAAAAGTAATGAAATGATCAAAGACTTTTCTGATAATTTTCTTACAAAAAAAGATTTAATCGATTGGGAGAAAATAATTGATTTTGTGTCTAAGAAGTAGTTTTGTTGTCTGTCTAAGGATTATATTTTTAATACGAATATAAAATATATGAAAAACGACAAAAAAAATAAAATTATAATTTTCACTGATGGGGCATCAAAAGGTAATCCGGGACCAGGTGGTTATGGTGCGGTAATAGTTTTGTCTGAAGGAAAAGTCCAAGAACTAGGCGGAAGGGAAGAACGGACAACGAATAACCGGATGGAATTGACTGGGGCAATAAAGGCTTTAGAGGAAATCCGTCAACGTGGCAGGTTGACGGGTGAGGAAGTAATAGTCTACACCGATTCCAAATACTTGATTGGCGGAATGACAGAGTGGCTTGCTAATTGGCAGAAAAAAGGTTGGCGGACGGCGGCCAAGAAAGAGGTTTTAAATAAAGATCTTTGGGAACAATTAGCGGTTTTGGTAAAAGATAAAAAAATAGAATGGCATTATGTGGCTGGACATTCAGCGGTTTCCGGAAATGAAAGATGTGATGAAATTGCTTCCTCTTTGGCAATGAATGAAGAAGTACGCTTGTATAGTGGTTCTTTAGCGGGATATAAAATAAAAGTGTTGGATTTGGGTTAGAATGGATAATAAAATCTTTTACATTTTGGTTTCTGGTTTTACTTTAGGTATTTTTATTAGCTCATTTTTTAAAATGGGTTTTTCTTTTTT
>Ga0208246_1000850_pt1 | contig 20312 bp, 23 predicted proteins | sample RifOxyD2_FD_184039 | JGI IMG/M metagenome (GOLD analysis project Ga0208246, IMG submission 184039) | Soil microbial communities from Rifle, Colorado - Rifle Oxygen_injection D2 (SPAdes) | ecosystem: Environmental > Terrestrial > Deep subsurface > Rock core/Sediment | place: Rifle, Colorado... | reverse complement strand
TATTTCTCGACCGTCACGGATCACGAGAGCAGTTTTGGCCTGGAGATTAAGCAGTTTTTCGATGGCGTCACCAGTTTTGATTTTTGATCGGGCTTCGAGATATTTGCCGAGGGCAATAAAAGTAATGACAATAATCGTGACATCAAAATAAGTTTGCTCAACGTTGATAAAAGATTTTAAATTGGCAGCAAAAAAAGTGACAGCCAAGCTATATAGAAAAGCGGCCGAGGTGCCGATACCGATCAAAGTATCCATATTAGCGTGACCATAGCGAAGAAAACGGTAGAAGCCGAGCAGATAGGGTTTACCTACCACCAATAAAGTGTAAGTGGCAAAAATTGGCAGGAGATAACGGAAGATTTCTTTGATGGTTGTGCCCATCTCTGGGGCTAGACTATATTGAGCTAAAATATCCCAGCTCATAATCAAGATACTGAAAATAGCCAGAGGAATGGCTGACACGACTTTTGAGCGTAGGCCCGCTACCTCAGCTAGTTTGTCTGTCTTGGATTGATTGAGACCGAGGTGCCCGGCATGTTCATCGGCTGACATACCCATCGCTTCGGCGGTGGGGAGGTCAAGGGTATAACCCAACTTGGCTATTTGGGCCGATAGTTGGTGAGGGCTAGTTTTGAATTCATCAAAAGAGATTTTGACAGTTTCGGTCCCATAGTTTACTTCTGCCGACTCGACCCCGTTAGTTTTTCTGAAGGTTTTCTCGATAATACTGGCGCAGGAGGCGCAATTCATTCCTTTTATTTTGTAAGTCTTAGGAGTGTCCATTTTTTATTTTCTTTTTAAACGATAAACCTTGATAATTTCCTCAGTGGCTTTTTTTGATTGGCCGTTTTTTATTTGGTTGATCAGACAGTGGCCGAGGTGATGTTCGAGCAGTTGATTTTCGACATTAGAAATGCCCTGTTTGACGGCTGAGGCTTGGGTGATAATATCGATACAGTAAATATCATTGATAATCATTTCTTGTAAACCGCGAACCTGGCCCTCAATAATTTTTAGACGCTGGATTAATTTTGTTTGGTCGTTTTTCATATAAAAGATACTGTATACCCCCAGGGGGGTATATGTCAACTAGATTTGTATTGACTATTTTTATGGTTGTGGTATACTCTAAAAAGAAGGCTATTTTATAGCTAAAAGCCGGCCCGAAGTCGGCGCTTATAATCTCACAATCTGGGGGCTGAAAAACGAAGGAGAGCCAGGGAATGACGCTAGTTGCTTTTCAACAGATGACCGAAAGGAGGTGTTGTCCGATGGGGACGACAGTTCTCTATCGGCAATGTGGCGGGTGGCACCTTGTGGAGAGGTGTAACCTGGCCGTCCGTTTGAACGCCAAGGTGGCTTGGCACAGGGAATTCCCCAATCACCTAATCCTCACTGGCTATCACGAGGAAAAGAAGATTGCGGATATCATCGGTGGGGTTGACTGTGAAGTCACACTCGCGACGACCGATCAGGAACTTCCATTCGTCCCCAAGTTTTAAGTCTTTTGCCCACTATTTTCATCGAGGGAAGCCCCCTGTCATGAGATGGTGGGTTTTTCTTTTACCTATTTGCTCTGGTTTAAACTAGGGAGTATGATTTTTATAATGAAAATGGGTGAAAAGACTCGGTGATGAAAAGATTTTTTGTCATCAAAAGAATACGGCGGGTTTTGCGCCCACGTCTCGGTCGGCGTCACTACTTGCAACACAGAGAGATGGCTCGGTCTTTGGTTTGGCAAAAAATCGCATATTTTCAGACTCGCTATGATTTTGCGGTAAAAAAAATTGCCGTTCGCAATCAAAAGACTCGTTGGGGCAGTTGCTCCAAGCGGGGGAATTTGAATTTTAATTATAAAATCGCGTTTATCCCCGAACATCTGGCGGACTACATTATTTTCCACGAGTTGTGCCATCTGAAAGAGTTTAATCACTCACCGAATTTTTGGGCCCTGGTGGCGCTAGAGATTCCCGATTATCAGGCCCGAAAAATAGAATTGAAAAAATGTACTTTCTCTATATTTTAAAATGCGCTGATCAGACGCTTTACACTGGTATTACTACTGATCTAAAGAGGCGAGTAGTGGAACATAATAGTTCTAAACTCGGCGCCCGCTATACCGCTTCTCGCCGGCCGGTTAAACTAGTTTATTCGAAAAAATTTAAAAACCGCTCGACGGCCTCGCGTGAAGAAGCGCGGATCAAAAAAATGAACCGGCCAGCCAAGCTAGAATTGATTAAATTAAAAATTAGGGCTTAAGGCCGAAGTTTGTGATGATTTATTTGGGATGATATGATGGTCGGAATGAACAAATTCCTTGGTCCGATAAGTGCGATTTTAGCGGTGCTACTACTGGCGGGGGTGGGCGGGGGTGGGTTTTTCTCTTGGCGACTGTATCAGACTAATCTGGGGCTGGTGGCGAAGAATAGTGAATTACAAAACTTGGTCAAGATTGCTAATGACAATCTGGCTAGCACGACGGCCAGACTACAGAACGAAACCAATCGCACTAATTATTTAGCGGAACAAGTGAGCACCATTGCTTCTTCTGTTGGCACGCTCGAAAAATTGAGCAAGACGGACAAGGAGTTGCTGAAAAAATATTCCAAAGTTTATTTTTTGAATGAACATTATATTCCAACTAGCTTGGCGACAATTACTCCGGCTTTTTTATCGAATCATGAAAATCAAAAAATTCACAACAACGCCTGGCCTTATTTAGAAAAACTGCTCAATGACGCTTCTTCGACTGGGGTGGCAATCCGCATCAACTCAGCCTATCGCTCTTTTGGTACTCAAGCCAAAATCAAAGCCAGTTACAAAGTCACTTATGGTGCCGGGACAGCTAATAAATTCTCGGCGGATCAGGGCTATTCCGAACATCAGCTGGGGACGACGGTAGATTTTGATACCCCAAGCATCAGGGGCGATTTTTCTAAGTTTAGTCAAACCGAGGCTTTTACTTGGCTGGTCGACAATGCTTATCGTTACGGCTTTATTATGTCTTATCCTAAAAATAATAGTTATTACCAATACGAGCCGTGGCACTGGCGTTTCGTGGGTGTAGCTCTGGCGACCAAACTTCACGAGGAAAATAAGCATTTTTATGACTATCCGCAAAGATTGATTGATATGTATTTGGTCAGTATTTTTGACTAGAAATGTGTTAAGATATGGGTAAACTAATCAACATTTTTACTAAAAATGCCTCGTCCACCTAGAAAAAATTTCTTTTTCTTTGGCTTAACTGCCATTATTGGCTTAGTAGTTTTTTTGGCGGTTTTTGCTTTTGGTTGGTCAAAATTGGCCCGGTTGGAATATAAGTCCGATGAAGTTTTAGCCAAGGAAAAATCTCTGGCTCAGGCGAATAAAGCTCTCGCTTTGCCAAAACCAAAACCAAAACCAGAACCGATCAAACTCGATCAAGTGGCCTATGATCTGAAAATGAAGGAGCTGGCTAACTATCCGCTTTCGACCACTACCTCATCGACCACCATCAGGACTAGACTTTGGCCGGTTAAAGCGGTTTATCCCAACGGGGGCGCTTTGCTACCCTTTAATCGCATCGTCGCTTACTATGGCAATTTTTATTCTAAAAATATGGGTATTCTCGGCCAATTGCCACCTAATCAAATGTTGGCTAAACTCGATCAAGAAGTTAAAAAATGGCAATTGGCCGATCCTACCACTCCGGTTATTCCGGCTATTCATTATATTGCCGTGACCGCTCAGGGCAGTGCTGGGGCCGATGGTAAATATCGTCTGCGGATGCCAAAGGAGCAGATCGACATAGCGATAAAACTGGCTGACCAAATTCACGGCATTGTTTTTCTCGATATTCAGGTGGGGTTGAGCACTTTGCAAAGTGAGCTACCGGCCCTCGCTCCATATCTGAGATTACCCCAAGTTCATCTTGGCATTGATCCAGAATTTTCGATGAAAACTGGGGCTAGACCGGGGACGGTCATTGGGACTTTTAGTGCGACCGATATTAACTTTGCCGTTAATTATTTGGCTAAGATTGTGCGCGACAATAATTTGCCGCCAAAAATTCTCGTTGTCCATCGTTTTACCCAGCCGATGGTCACCCAAGCCAAACTAATTAAACCTTTACCCGAAGTGCAAATTGTGATTGATATGGATGGTTGGGGCCCTCCCGCTCAGAAGATCGGGACTTATAACAACTTCATCGTGCCAGAACCGGTCCAGTTTACCGGCTTCAAATTGTTTTATAAAAATGATTTACGTTCACCGAGTACGAGACTATTGACACCGGCCGATCTGCTAAAGTTAAAGCCCCGCCCGATTTATATTCAATATCAGTAAGGTGACAAACAAAAACCCCCAGCTTATGAGGGTTGATTGTTGCTCTTAACGTCTAAGCTCGTCTGATGGCCTTCACGATCCAGATTAGGACGATGGCACCAATCAAAGCGACGACGAAACTATAGAGGTTAAAACCGTCAACGCCACTTTGGCCAAAGAAAATCATAATCCAACCACCGATGACGGCGCCGACGATACCGACGGCGATGTTTAAGATTGCCCCTTGTTGGGAGTCAGTATGCATCACCATCGAGGCAATCCAACCGACTAGAGCACCAAAGATAATCCAAAGAATAATTCCCATATGTTTATTTCTGATTAAATTGAATAATATTTTTTTAAACTATTATTTATTAGTCTTGAATGTTTTTCGATCGCCGATAGTGGTGCCAATTCTATTGCGAGCCACTAAATGAAAATAATAAGTAGTGCTACTGGCCAAACCAGTGATGACTTTGTCGGTCGAGATAACCGTCCCCACGGCACCGGTCGAGATAACGGCGGTCGATTTAAGCAGGGCAGAACCAAATTGAGAATCAGAGCTATACTCAAACCAGTAATTTGTTTCCGCTAAGTTAGGGTTAACTTTACCGTGCAAAGTGGCGCCGGAACTAGAGATTGAGGTGGCATTTCCGGTAGTGACGGTCGGGGCTTTAGCGGTAATGGCCGCCGGACCTAAGGTTTTAAAATTCAGAATAGAGCCGTTGATTGTCCCGAATTGATTTTGGGCATTGAGGCGGAAGTAGTAGGTGGTTATCGGATCCAAATCAGATAAGGAAATTGAAACTGCAATTTTTGTGCTACCACTGCCGGCCGAAGATAGGGCCGAAGCGTTGCCTAATTTAGTTGTTTGGCCATACTCAAACCAGTATTGGGTGTCGGCTTTGTTAGGCGTGACCTCTCCTTTTAGATTGGCCGTGGTTCTGGAGATACCAGAGGCGGCAATCGTTTTGATGGTCGGTATCGTTCCCACGGGAGTGGGTTTTCCCTCAGTAGTTTTAAAAGTGTAAATCACCCCTGACGATCGGCCGGCTGAATTTTCTCCGATTAGGCGAAAATAATACAAGGTGTTTTTGGTTAAACCTGAAATATAACTTGGAGCCGAAACAGAATTAAAACCTGAGCCGACATTTTGACTTGAGGTTTTGCTACCTAGATTGGAAGTCAGGCCATACTCATACCAATAACTAGTAAAAGATCCTCGGGGACTGATATTACCAGTAACACTGGCGGTCGTGTCGGTGAGAGAGACGTTGGGACTAGTGCTGACCGTGGGGACGCCACCGGTTTTAGTGGTCGTTGTCTCGTTGTTACCGATTGAACCGGTTGGATTGGTTGAATAAAAAGTAGTAGAGATGGGGTTACTGTCTCGATTTTGATACAAATAACCACTAGTGATGGCGATAATCGCAATTGCCACCACCACCCCGCTCACAATAACAGTTGTTTTACTCATAAGATTGTTTAGAGATTACTGATAAGCCTTACTTTCATAGCCGTTGCTGGGTGTTAAAAGTTACAGGGGTCCAAGTCTGGCTACTTGTTACGGTCTGGTGATATTGATTGGGCTATGGTATACTAATCAGGTGTGTAGGCACAGAAACAGCGTCGAAGGTTTCAGTTTTATATAATCAACAAATCAAATGACGACAGGTACAATCAAGACCTTGACGGACAAAGGATATGGTTTCATTTCTCGCGAAGGCGCGGATAAGGACCTCTTCTTTCACTCCAAGGAGCTAGTTGGCGTTATGTTCGAGGATCTCAAAGTCGGTGATGTGGTTTCTTTTGAGATTACCGAAGGTGACAAGGGTCCAGCTGCTACCCAGGTTTCTCGCGCTTAATCGCGCCGCAAAACACCCCCCGACTCAATTTGAGTCGGGGGGTGTTTTTGGTTTGAAAAAAGGGTGGAATTTTGGTATAATACAGTTAATATGACCATTACTGATTTTATCAAAGAACGAAAACATCTAATTTGGTGGGTCAAAGATTATGACCGCTTGGATGCAGAAGCGATTGTTGAAGCGACTCTTAATTATGGCGACTGGGCTGACGTGCAAACGCTGATTGAGATTTTAGGCATGGAACAAGTGGCCGAGATTTTTCGAGCCAAATCTAAGCCGTCGGCGATGGGTCGGCAAAATTATCGACCGGAAGTGGTAAATTATTTTTCCCTTTATTTCAATAAATATGCATAAAGAGATTTTAACCGAAGAACAAACCAAGTTTTTTCCTTATCATTAAAAAACATTTTACTACTAGCGTCTAGAGTTATTTTTCTTGACAGTATTTAAAAGGGGGAGTATGATGACCAAAGGTTTTAGGTTCTGTTTTGTTTCCGCAAGGTTACTCTTCATTGTCTAAAACCTACTAAAGAACCCCGCCTCGGCGGGATTTTTTAGTTCTAAATATTTTTTGATTTAAAAATGATCTAAAAATTTTGTTTGAAAAATGTCCAACAAAAAATCACCCCTTCGACAAGCTCAGGGTGATTTTTTGTCTAGCCACACATTTTGATTAATTGGTGTGGAATGTTCTTGGCCAAGACAAGTTTAGATTACCGTCACCATCGGTAGAATAGACCGAGTAGTAGTAGGTAGTATTACCTTGCAAACTAGGCACAAAGACGTTCTGAGCGTAACGAAGGGCTGAATCACTCATGACAGAAGCACCGCTAATGTCGACTGACTTAGGAGTCTCGTTACTGAGAGTGAGTGGGGTATTACTGTAATACACCTTGCCTCGGGCTGGTTCGCTGGTGTTCCAAGAGACGTTGGCTCCGCTATTGCTAGTGTTGACGCTCAAGGCCGAAATAATCGGAGCGTTGACGTCACCACCACCAGTACTCACACCACCGGCCATCTGAGCATTGATGATTGGCAAGCTGGCTGGGCCGATACGGCCGACAGCGGAGATGCCATTGGCTGACTGCCAATTGGAAACCGCTGATTTGGTGAGAAAACCGAAATAGCCGGTCACTAATCCCTGAGGATAGATGGTGGGATCCTGAGCCAGGAAAGTTTGAAGCGAAGAGACATCAGTCCCTGACATCCCGACTTCCAGTTGGCGATAGAGAGTGTCGGCTCTGACAATCCCTGGGGCCCCCATAACAAGTATGGCCATTGCAACCAAACTTGTGCCCAAAAGTAACTTGGAAGATACTTTGGAAAAGATGATATTTTTTGTCATAGTATTTTATTTTTTTATTACCAATTAATTATTAGTTTGGTGCAAATGATCAACCTGGCATTTGCCTCCCCTACAGATAGAAGCCGTAGTGGGTGATTGGGTATTACAATATCTGCAATGATACACTGGCTCTCACCCTACGATGCCATTACAGCGGGCGTTTTTTGAGCTCGTTAATCTCTATTTCTAATCGATTAATATGGAGGCCTAGTTTTTTGGTTTTAGCCGTAAAATTGGCTTCGACCTGGTTGGCATGGCTGGCCAAGGCATCCGCCACAATCATCATATCGGTGACGTCTTCCATGGCCAAAAGGATGATTGGCGGTAACATTTTTTTGGCATTTTCTTCTTTAGAACGGATTTGGCGAGCATTTAGAATCATGATTTTGTGGCCAATGACCGGAAAATCATGCGAAACCTCAAAACCTTTAAAAAAAGTATTTTGGGGCAAAATATCTTCTAGGAGTTTTTTTAGAGCCGGAATATTCCATTGGCCGTTACCAAGTTCGTAAACAATTTTATTCTCGGTGTCTTTGACCTCGACTTGGAACATTCGATAAAATGATTCATTGGCCGCCATGACTTTAAGGTCATGATCGAGAATCAAGACTGGCTCTCGGACCACATCAACAACGGTTTTAATATAGGTCCAACTTTCTTCCCACAAGCGTTCGAAGAAATCTTCCCCCATTGGTTTAAGATCTTTTTCCATATCTTTTTTTATTATGTTTATATCCATACTGTTTAAGACGTAAAGTGGTAAAAAATATTACGCCGATTTCTGTTAAAAAAACTGGCTGGTAAAAAAGGTAGGTTGTGATACAATCTGAGCTTAAATATTGTCTTCCGTTGTAACGCCACTGTAACTTTAGGCTTGGCGGTTCGTCTCAATCTAGCCATATATTTCAAGGGTTTTTCAGTTCAAACTGTTACTAACCTGTAATATAATGTCGTTGAAATCGGCATAATGTGTCTATATGGTCTCAAAATCGAAACAAGATCAACAGCGTCAAGCTGCGCTAAAGGCTCTTTTGACTTCCGCTTATGATAGCTATGGCAAGGGGCTCTTTACCCGCGCTTTTTTTAAGGTCCACAGTGAGTCGACGGGTCAGGACCTAGTCTCCGATACTTTTTTGAAAACTTGGAAATATTTAGTCAAGGGCGGAAAAATCGAGTCAATGAAAGCTTTTCTCTACCATATCCTCAATAATTTGATTGTTGATGAGTACCGAAAGCAAAAAACCGTCTCACTCGATGAACTATCCGAAAAAGGTTTTGAGCTGACCGATGAAAAATCTGATCGCATGTTAAATATTTTTGATGGCAAGGCGATGGTGGTCTTAATTCAACGTCTGCCGGAAAATTATCGGAAGGTGATGCGGATGCGTTTTATCCAAGAGTTATCCCTCGAAGAGATGTCTCTCCTTACCGGTCAATCAAAAAATTCTTTAGCGGTGAAAATTCATCGTGGATTGAAAAAACTTAAAGCCTTACATGAACATCGGAGTTAACCTATCCCTTTTCTGAAACTTGTGTTACAATAGTAATATCTCAATATCGCCCACAGTTTGGGCGTTTTTGTTTTCAAATAAATGGCTAACGACGAAACAATTATCAAATTTGACAAAGTGACCTTTGGTTATGGCCACAACCATCCGATTTTAATCGAGGCGGATTTTTCGGTCCGCCGAGGAACTAAAATTACCTTGATGGGGCAAAACGGGGCGGGTAAAAGCACCATCTTTCAGCTTTTGACTGGCGCTCTCAAACCTGATGATGGTCAGATCAATGTCTCAGAAAAAATCACGGTGGCCACTGCTCGGCAAGTCATCCCACGTGATCAGCTCGAGCTGACGGTGCGAGAATTTTTCCAAAAATGTTTTAATCATAAAGTTTACGATATTGATCCGAAAATAGATACTGTTTTGGAAACGGTCAACCTCAACGCGCCTCATGACCGTATCGTCAAATCTTTTTCCGGTGGCCAACAGGCCCGGCTCCTTCTGGCTTCGGCTCTGATCCAAGACCCCGACCTGCTTTTGCTCGATGAGCCGACCAATAATCTGGATAAGGCAGGGATTGCTCATCTGACCACTTTTCTCCAGGAGTATAAGAAAACCTGTATTGTCATTTCTCACGATGCGGATTTTCTTAATTCTTTTTCAGACGGCATTTTATATTTAGATGTTTATACTCGCCAGGTGGAACAATACGCTGGCAACTATTTCGATGTGGTTAAGCAAATTACCGCCAAGATTGAAAAGGATAATATGAGAAACGCTCAGTTGTCAAAAACGATTCAAGAGAAAAAAGATAAAGCCAATTTCTTCGCCAACAAGGGTGGCAAAATGCGTATTTTAGCTAAAAGAATGCGCGATCTGGCCGATGAAATGGAGGAGGACAAGACGGATATTCGACGGGAGGATAAAACCATCAAACATTTTACCATTCCGGCTCAGCCTGATTTAGCGGGAGAAATTTTACATATTTCGGCCTATTCAGTGATCAAAGACCACCAGCCAATCACTAAAAAAACCAAAATTTCGTTAAAGAAAAATCAGCATCTCTTGTTATCCGGACCCAATGGTATCGGCAAGAGTACTTTGCTGGAAGCGATTGCCTCTGGTCAAGCGGAAGGCAGCGTCATCGCGCCGGGGATAAAAGTTGGCTATTACCGCCAAGATTTTTCGACTCTCAATTTTGAGGATACGGTTCATCAATCACTGGCCTTGGTGATGACGGAACAAATCGAAGAAAAATTGCGGGCGACAGCGGCCACTTTTCTCATCTCGAGTGAGTTAATTCATGCTAAAATCGGCAATTTGTCCGAGGGCCAAAAAGGTTTGGTCGCTTTTGCTCGTCTCGTCCTGCAAAAACCAGGCCTATTGATTCTCGATGAACCGACCAATCATATTAACTTCCGTCATTTACCGATTATTGCTGAGGCTTTAAATAAGTATGAGGGGGCGATGATTTTGGTCAGTCACGTGCCGGAATTTGTGGCTAAAATTAGAATTGACCAAACTCTCGATTTAGGCAAGTAAGTAATTCCCAGTGGTTTAGTGTTAGAATAGGAGTCAAAATGACAAAGGAAAACCTTCAAAAATATTGGCACCGGTTGTTTGAAGTAGGGGTATTCGTCAAAGGCCTTAATGGTGTTTGGGAAATAGCCACTGGGCTGTTATTTTTGTTGTTGAGCCATGGGACCTTGAACTGCTGGTTTTTGACTTTTATTTACGGTGAATTGTTGGAAGACCCCCCTGATAAAATCATCAACTTTTTTTCTCATTTTTCACCGTATTTATCGAGTGGCACTAAAACTTTTATTGCTCTCTATATCCTTTTCCATGGGGTACTCAATATATTTTTAGCGATCCAGTTGTATCGCGATCGTCACTGGTCGTATTTTGTAGCTATCGGAGCAATGTCGACTTTCGTCCTCTATCAAATCTATCGCATTAGTGTTTTTCATTCACCGATCTTAGTGGCAGTGACCATTTTTGATATTGGTTTTATCGCTCTAACTTGGCACGAATATCGGTACCATCGGGAGGTGAAAAAGACCTAAAAAACAGGTCCAAATTGTTACTACCATTGACCCGGAAGTGAATTTTGGTCTTGTCCGCCTTTGGACGGACGCTCACAGAGCGAGACCAAAATCTACTTCCGGGTTGCCGTCATGCGACGACTGCTCCGTTCGCAGGCTCACGGGTTGACAAAATATTCAAACTGTAATATACTTAAGAAGTAAGTTATATCTCAGTAGTTTCGCTTTGGGCCTAATCTCAAAATCGCTCAAAAACCTATCATAAGCCTCATTCTGGCAGTCTTGACTGGAAACTCGGAGACCTAGTCGTCCTTACACCTATTTAAAGACTAGAAGACGCAGAAGAGGTTTTTTGCGCTAATAAAAAAATGTTTAAAGGTAATAGAAGTTCCAAGACTGTAGCTTGGAGCAGTAAGAGCCGCTTTGGTAAGCCGGCTTTTAGCCGGAGCAAGTTTTCCGTCAAAAGAAATACCGGCGGATTCAAGGGCAAGTATATTGATCCCTCCCGCTTTATTTGCAAGGCCGAGCCAGTGGCGGAAGCCGAACCCTATCAATCGAAAAATGCTTTCGGTGATTTTAATTTGGATAATCGAATTAAGAAAAATGTCTCTGCTCGCGGTTATCTCAACCCGACTCCCATTCAAGACCAGACTATTCCTCATATTTTAAATGGAGCGGACGTGGTCGGTATTGCCAATACTGGCACTGGTAAGACGGCGGCTTTTCTCTTACCCTTGCTCCACAAGGTGCTCAACAACAATAACGAAAATATTTTAGTGATTGTGCCGACCCGTGAATTGGCTCAACAAATTAACGAAGAATTTATCCAGTTCCGCGGTGATTTACGGATGTTTTCCGTCTGTTGCGTTGGTGGAGCTTTTATCGGTCAGCAAATTAGCAATCTGCGTCGTAGTCACAATTTTGTCATTGGCACTCCCGGTCGCTTGAAAGATTTGATCGAGAGAGGTGCCATCAACCCGGCCCGGTTTGGCACGATTGTCCTCGACGAAGCGGATCGGATGCTCGATATGGGCTTTATCGCCGATATGCGTTACATTATGTCGCGAATGGCCTCGGAGCGTCAGACATTGTTTTTCTCGGCCACGACCACTAGCGAAATTAATAATCTGATCAAGGAATTTTTACGTGATCCGATCAGCGTTTCGGTCAAGACTGGTGATACGGCGAAAAATGTCGACCAAGATGTGATTCGCGTCGAACGTGGTCAGGAAAAAATCGATGTTCTTCATCAGTTGTTGTCAAAAAATGAATTTAATAAAGTGTTAATTTTCGGTCGGACTAAACACGGTGTTGAGAAATTGTCTCAAACTCTAGTGGCTCGGGGTTTTAAAGCGGAGTCGATTCATGGTGATAAAAATCAGAGCAAGCGTCAGCGGGCTCTGCAATCTTTCAAGAGTAATCAGGTCAATGTTCTAGTGGCCACTGATGTCGCCGCTCGAGGACTGGATATTCCAGCCGTTAGCCATGTCATCAATTATGATCTACCTGACTCCTACGAAGATTATGTCCACCGCATCGGCCGAACTGGCCGGGCGGGGAAGATGGGCAAGGCTTTGACTTTCTTGAATTAAAGTTGTAACAAAATTCTCGAGGCACAGTTGCGCCTCGAGGATTTTGTGTTATGGTGACGATGGAATATTGTTGTTCACAACTAAACTTTGGGGCGCTTATTGCATAGAGGAGAAGCAGTATGAACAAGATTAGGCGGAGTTGGTATTCGTTAATTGGTTTTCTGTATGAGGTATTTGGCCAGAACTTCAAGTGGGGTTGTGGTCACGTTACCAAAAAGAAGACCTTTGTCACCAGCCCGGATGGGGATTCTTGGTGGTTCCACATCCGAGCTAAGGGTGATGACTACTGCTCCGAATGTTTCAAAGAAGCGATGATCGTTTGTGCTTGGTGCGAAAAGCTAATCGCGCCAGGTGACCCCGTCACCCTCTATACTCCTAGGGATCCCGACTTTAGGCTTCCCGAAGGGGCGGCGATTTACAAAGAAAAGCCTCGACCGCAGATGGTGGGCTGTCTTCGTTGGGATTGTGCCGACACTGGCGCCGATCGAACCGGTTTTTGGGTTATGCCCGGGAAGGTCGAGCGAGTAGTCTCGCCGATGGAAATGGCCATGGCTTCAAATGATGTCGTGATTGTCTCTGATCTTTCTAACATCAACGAGGCCATCCCGATTCATGACGAATGATTCTAAGTGGCAAGAGTTTTGTCTCGCCCCCTACCAGACGGTAGGGGGCGATTATTTTTTGTAATGAGTTTGTCTCCCTGGGGAAAACTTGGGTATTTTTCCTGGTTATGCTATAATGAGCTGGTTATTAATTATTTAGCCCATCCTCGCCAAAAAAATCTGGCAGGATAAAATTTAGAAATAATAAGAAAATAAATTTATGGCAAAAGAAAATTCTGCTTTTATGAAGCCAATGAAGATCAGTAGTGATCTAGCCGCGGTCGTGGGTAATGGCCCAATGCCTCGGTCTGAAGTAGTCAAGGCTCTCTGGGTTTACATCAAGAAACATGATTTGCAGGACCCAAAGAATAAGCGCAACATCGTGGCTGATGCCAATTTGAAGAAAGTCTTTGATGGCAAAGAAGTGGTCAACATGTTTGAAATGACCAAGTTGGTTTCCAAGCATTTGTCGTAAGCTTGCCCTATCGAGTATAAAATAAACATCACTTCGGTTTTTAACCGAAGTGATGTTTATTTTAAGTTTAAAAAATCGACAGGATATGATCGAGTTTTTTAAACTACTCTATAGGGTAAAGCCAAATTCCGGGGGTTTTTGATCGAAAGATTAATCGTCCTCTTGCTCTCGTTTGTTCTCGCGAACAGTTTGGTTGTTGTTGGTCGGAGCGGGGATTGGTGTTATCTCTCTGGCGGTGACTGTTTGGCCTAGGGGGCCGATGAGGTAGCTAGCGAGCAGACTTCTGGCCTGAGCGGAATGATCCTGGCCACGACCGCCTTGGGTGTTGTAAGCGATAGTGCTGTCCTGGCCACAATAGGGAATCATGGCGTCGGCCCCAGCTGAATGTTGACTGAGGAAGGAAGTAAAGTTGTAGACATTATTATTGATAACTTGCCAGCAATCAGTGGCTCGGTTGTGTTTAGCGACCTCCGTCATCGTCAGAGTAGTTTTTTGATTAGAGTTGGCGGAAGAATTGGAAGGTGACGTGGCGATTTGATCGCCGGTAATTTGCGTAGGAGTTTTATTTTGATCAGAGAAAACTAAACCGGCCGTCATGACCGCCACAACCACAGCCCAAAAAATAAATAAAGAAATCGAAACGTAATTTTTCATAGTTTACTGTAAGCTAAATTCTTCAGTGTGAACGTTATTAATATCTGCCCCTTTTAATACGAATTGAGACTTTAAATTTTTCATCATGCCAACAGGACCGCAGATATAGATGGATCGATTCTCGACCGGGCCAGAATTTTTTTCAATATAATCCGCCGACAGAAAACCCATCGTGTCAGAATAAAAAGGAAAGATTTTTAGTCGAGGGTTATTGTCAGCAATAGATTGAAGCTCTGGTAGATAGATAGCCTCGACTTGGTTTTTGAAAGATAAAAACAAATCTGCCTGGCGGTTGTTGTTTTTTAAATCTTTAGCCAAACTAATAAAGGGAGTAATACCGACACCGCCCGCAATCCAGATTTCTCTCTGGCCAGCGAGGGGGCCTTGACCGAAAGCGCCGTAGGGTCCTTCGATGGCGACTTTAGTCCCGGCTTCTAAGCGGTCGAGAGTGGCGGTGAAATCGCCAAGATTTTTAATGGCAAATTTTAAGTCTTCTTCTGTCGGATCTGAAACGAAAGAAAAGGGATGCGGTTCTCTGCTGATTTCTGACTGAAAAAAAGACAGAAAAGCAAATTGTCCGGCTCGGTAGCGAAGATTTTTTTGTTGTGGGACCAAACTTATTTCAATGGTGTTCGCTCCGAGCGAGCGCTTGTTTGAGACGGTAAATTGATGTTGACCGAAGTGCCCGAATTCTACTAGTAGGCGATAGCCATAAGCGATCAGAGCTAAACCACCAAAAGTTAGTAGATACGTTCGCAGAGCCAAGTTGCTCGAAACATCGCTGGTAATAAAAGCGGTATGGAGGAAGCCGACCAAAAAGCGACGACCAAAAAGCGATGAGAGAATTTCCAGATTTGATAACGCCAAGCCAGATAGAAAGTAATAATTAGTAGAGCCATCATAAGGGCGAGAGAGACGGTGCCCAGAAATTGGGGCCAGAGAGCCAGACTGGGTAGGAGAAACAGGGCGGCACTGCGGGTGGAAGAAGATAGAAAACGCCCTGTTAAAAAAAGCGGATGAGCCAGCAATAAAATGAAAGAGATGGCTCCGAGACGATGATGGTTGATCAAAACGCGATTAAGTCCCAATAATTGTTTTTCAATCAGGGGTAAGCGGGTGGCCAGGATAATGGTCGTGGCCATTAAGGTATAGCCAACAATCGCCGTCAGACGACCGAGGTTGGTAAAAATTTGGAAACTATCACTCCAACGAGAAGCCAGGGGGATCATCAAGACCCAAATAACAACCGGTATGACATTGGCCAGGATGATTAAAGTCCAAGCTTGTGAGATTTTTTGGATCATCCGTCTCATTTTACACTTTTGTCTTTTAATTCCAAAACTTGTCGAAGGCACACCTTTTTAAGGGAAACAAAATTTGTCAAAAAAACTTTCTTAATTTCAAAATGGTTGGGCTGGGCCCGAATAACTTTTTTGATTTTTAAATGGTTGGGCTTGGGTCTGGGTTTAGAAAATAAGGGAAAGTTTAAAGGGCGAGGGTCTGGGTTTAGAAATTAAAAAAGTTAGACGGGTAAATCTGGGTTTTGAAATTAAGAAAGTTTTTGAACAAATTTATTCCATTGGGCCAGGGAAATCCGGACCCTTAAAAAGGTGTGCCGAGTAAAAAGTTTTGGAAATCAATTGTTATTTTTTCTCGCTACACTTCACACAGCGACAGCCGAGCGGTTTGATATGTTCGTTCCAATATTCCCGGCCGTAGTCGTAGGCGATTTCTTCGCCGGTCTTTATTTTTCTTTTGGCCATAATGAAAACTCGGCCTTTGATGATCTCGACTTCGGCATTGGGTCGACAAGAATGGTTGATATAGCGGGCGATGTTGGCTCGGGTGCCACCGTCTATCGTTTTTTTGGAATTAATTTCAAACAAGTATTTACTACGACTGGTATATTCTTCGGCGAGCGAGAGGGTCCGGCCAAAGTATTCTATAATGCATACCCCCTTGGGAAGATCTTGGTCAGCGTAGAGACCAAGTCCGGCGCCAGGAGTGGCTCGTTTAACCTTTAATTTAAAATTACCAGGTTGGTATTTGGACCTACTTTTTTTAGTTTTCATATCGGAAGTATTCTAACCTAATATGGAATATAGAGCTAATTTAGGCTGGGGATAGACTAAATAATTTTCAATTACCAATTATCAATTTTCATTGAATTATCAATGATCAAATTCTTTTAATTGATTTTTTGTGTTTGAATTTTGGAAAATTGTAAATTTATTGTAAATTGTAAATTGATCATTTTAGGCTCTGCCTTCGACAAGTTTTACCAAGCGGAGTAAAATGAGAAAAATGAAAGACGCAAAAAAACTACATCTTGGATTAACAAAAGAGGAATGGGCGATTTTCAAGCCATTGACGACGCCGATTAAAATTCAAAATTTTTTAGACACCTTTCCCCGAAACATGGAGAAGACTGGAGAGACTTACATGTCACCTCGACAGGTGATTAAAAAGAAAAAGATGCACTGTTTTGAGGGGGCGCTGGTGGCGGCCACAGCTCTGTGGATTAATGGTGAGGAACCGCTCATCTTGGATTTGAAAGCGCCTGGCGACGAAGATCATGTCATCACTTTATACAAAAGAAATGGGTATTGGGGGGCAATCAGTAAAACCAATCACGCCGTCTTACGTTTTCGTGACCCGGTTTATCGAACATTGCGCGAGTTGGTATTGTCTTATTTCAACGAATATACCGACGACAACACTTGTCGTAAGAGCTTGCGGAGTTTTTCCAAACCTTTTAACTTAAAAAAAATGGGTGTTAACTGGATCACTGAGACCAATGACCTAGACCATATCGTCCAAAAACTTGATGATTATCCGCATCAGTCTATTTTTCCCAAAATCAACGCTCGATTTATCCGGCCGGCCGATCATATGGAGAAAATTTTATGCCAAATGACTGAGTGGAAGAAAAAAGATAAAGGGACTTAGGAGGGAAAAGGAGTTGAGATTTGTTAGGCATTGGTTCAAGCTCCTTTTTAAGGTAGGATAACCTTATGACTGACAATATTGAATACCCAATCCGCATCAATCGCTACCTAGAGCTAAAAGCCGTTGCCACGAGACGAGCGGCTGATGATTTGATTAAGGCTGGCTTGGTCAAGGTTAATGGCAAACGCGCTGTGATTGGCCAGAAAATAGAAGCGGGGGACAAGGTGGAAGTGATGGCCAATAAAAGCCGGCCAGTGAAGGCGTTGGTGTATTTGGCCTACTATAAACCGCGAGGGATCGCCACGCATGCTTCGACCGAGGGAGAAAAAGCTATCAATCTCGACGCCAAATATCCCGGGGTCTTTCCAGTGGGGCGTCTGGACAAGGATTCCGAGGGTCTGATGATTTTAACCAATGATGGGCGAGTGACCGAGAGACTGCTCCATCCACGCTTTGAACACGAAAAAGAATACGTGGTGAATGTCCGCGAGCGAGTCTTGCCCGTGATAAAAAGAATACTGGAAGCGGGCGTGGTAGAAAGTGGAGAAAAATTGATCGCTAAAAATGTGGAGATTATTGATCACCATACTTTAGCCATCACTTTAACCAGTGGCAAAAATCATCAGATTCGACGAATGTTGTCAGAAGCCCACCTCACTGTCGAAAAATTGGTTCGCACTAGGATTATGAATATCAAAGGTGGCAAACTGAAGTCGGGACAAGTGTGGATGTTGACCGGCTGGGAACTAGAAAATTTTTTGAAAGATTTAGGTTTAGGAAACTAACATTTCAGCGAAGTCGGACTTCGCTGAATTATGTTTGACGTAAAATCTCACGACCGTGAGATTTTACGTAGACAGAAGTATTTATAAGTTTTTGCCATAAAAACTATTTTCATTTACTAACAACTAGTCTATAATTAAGACTAAGATGTTGGCTTCTAAAAAAATATTGATGAAAAAATATTTTTTCATTTTAAGCGTAATAATGCTCGCGGTTTTTTTGCTACCGATCAAGACTTCAGCCGTCACCAATTATTTTCCAGTCACGCCTGAGGCTAAAAATGCTATCGGTTTGAAATTGCTCGCTAGCTTTGATTTGGAAAAAAGTCAGGTTAATCTCAAAATTTCGACCAAAAATAAAAAAACTAAGCTGGAGACAATTAGTTTGGTGGTCGATCGTAATGGTCCGATTCGACTCACCCCAGCTTCCTCGACTTCCTTTTGGCTCGATTTAAATTCTGGTGACCGTTTATTGACCGTGTCGGTGGCTGACACGGAGGGATATTTAGAACAAGCGACTAGCTCAGTCTTTGTGCCCCATTTGCAGGCTCCTTATGTCGATTTTTATCCGCTAACTGTTTATCGCGGTCGTCCCTTTGTCATCGGTGGTCAGACGCTCTATCCGTCCAAACAAGTAGTTATCCATCTCTCGGCTAGCGAGGAGGAAAAAACTTTTATCGTCCCGACTGATCCGGCCGGCCGTTTTAATTGGAGTGGAAAATTGTCAGACCAAGGTGAAATAAAAATCTGGGCCGAAGTCCTAGATGGTAGTCTGCGCAGTCAGCCCTCTAATCCGATCAAATTGAGAGTAACCAAAATCTTTTCTTCGCAGTGGTTTTTTAACTTGTATGCTTCTGCCGAATCATATTTTATTTTACGATTAACCGTGGCTATTTTATTATTGATTTTCTTAATTACTTTTCTTCTCCATCTGTGGAAAAGAGATAAAAAAGATTTGGCCGAATTAGATCAAGAAAGACTACTGGTCACGACGAATAGTTTACGCCAAGATGTTCTCGATCATATTGATATGATGGCGGAAATTAAAAATTTATCGCGAGCAGACAGCTTACCGGTTTTATTGGATTTACAGCGAACGGTAGAAATCGTTAATAAATACCTCCAAACTCAAATAAAATCTCTGGCCAAGAAAAAAATCCGTCGTCAAAAACGTATCTAATAGACAGGCCCTTTTTGTGTTATAATTCACCCAGATGAAAAATTCTATCTGGCAAAAAATAAGTTTAGTTTTGTTGTTACTGGCGGTTTTATTCCCGCTAGGGGCTTCGGCGTTGACGACCGATCTGGTTTTTTCAGCTTGGGTGCCTTATTGGAAAAAGACTTTAGCCATGCCGGAAGCCGTCGCTCATCTCAGCCAGATCAAGACGGTCAGTCCTTTTTCTTATGAAGTCAGAGCTGATGGGACTTTGACCGATCCGATGAAATTAGCCAAAGATCCCTGGCCCAGCCTTTTAACAACGGCTCGCAGTCAAAAAATAAAAATCATCCCATCGATTTTATGGACCAACGGTCCGGCCATGCACACGGTTTTATATTCGGTCAAAAAACGTCAAGCCCATATCAACAGCATTGTCACTGTGGTTAAAGTCAATAATTTTGATGGCATCGATATTGATTACGAGACAAAATTAGCAGAAACAAAAACTTATTTTTCCAAATTTATCAGTGAATTGTCAGTCAAACTTCATGCCAATAAAAAATTATTAACTTGCACGATCGAACCCCGGACACCCGATGACTCCCGTTTCAATATTATCCCTGCGAATTTACGTGTTGCTAACGATTATGCGGTGTTGGCTAAGTATTGTGACGAAGTCCGATTAATGGCTTATGATCAAATGGTCATCGATTTGCGTTTAAACGAGACTAAGGGTCAGAATAATTATTATGCCCCGGTGGCTGATCCGGCTTGGGTGACTAAAATTATCACTGTCGCTAAAAAAGAAATTCCGGCTAAAAAACTGGTTTTAGGGGTGGCTAACTATGGCTATGAATACGCGGTGACCGATAAGGGTTCGACCCATACTTATAAAAAACTGCGTGCCATAAACTATGCCACCATGATCGGCCTGGCGACTAGCACCGGCAGTACCCCGACGCGTAACTCAGCCGGCGAATTGGGTTTTAGCTATCAAAAAAATGGCCAAACTCGGTATGTTTCCTTTTCTGATTCGG